>Ga0066376_10000344_pt1 | contig 41868 bp, 36 predicted proteins | sample Knorr_S15_td_Bot_FD_77009 | JGI IMG/M metagenome (GOLD analysis project Ga0066376, IMG submission 77009) | Marine microbial communities from Southern Atlantic Ocean transect - Knorr_S15_td_Bottom_ad_5009_LV_A | ecosystem: Environmental > Aquatic > Marine > Oceanic | place: Southern Atlantic... | reverse complement strand
CTCGCCCGTGCACCGTATCATGTGCACCGACTGTACGACGAACAAAGATTTATCTAGCCTGGTCCACGTGCTGGTGTTTTGAGGGCAACTGAATCAGAACACGGCACCTCGCGCAGTCACCGGCCATAACGCTTCTACATGTCGCGCCCGAACACCAACATACCAATCGTGAAGATTGACCGTCGGATCACAATGCCCCGGAATCAAACGCACTTTGTCACCCAGCGTGTAACGCTTGCTCGATGCCGATAGTTGGAGATTGCCATGTTCGTCAGACGGCCTCCCATATTCAGTACTCGGGTCATCGGCCACCACCGGCATTCCCGAATCGAATGCCATTGACTTAAGTCCGGCATCGACCACGACCCGCGCCGGATCAGGCACGCTCATCACGGCGCTGTAAACAAACAGGCTGTGGCCAAACCCATGTGACCATTTGTCGTCACCATCTTCGTTGTGACCATAATCCGCATCCATAAACAAATACGACCCGGCCTGTAATTCAGTATAGATGCCACTCGTTCCCTCGAACTGCCAAGTGCCAGTACCCGCACCGGTAACGCGAGCACAAACAATATCCTCTGCTGACAACTGTTTGGTGGTTTCCCGAACCTGACTCGCGGCAGATTCAATCGCCAAGCGTCGCTCCTCAAAGTTCCGGATGTGTTGTGCGCGCCCATGGTAAGCCTGTAACCCCCCGAAAGACAGATGGGTTGAGCCGGCCACTTGTTTAGCCAGTGCAACTGCCGCTGGACCCGGCGAAACACCACAACGCCCGCTGCCCACATTAATTTCAACCAGGGTGTCCAACCTCACATCATGAGCCGCCGCACAATCGTTGAGACTATCGACATTGCCTGAGTTATCGACACAAACTCCCAGGACCGAACGTTTCGCTAACCGCACCAAGCGCTCGATCTTTTTCTGTCCAACAACTTCGTTGGTCACGAGAATGTCCGTGATACCCGAGTCGACCAGCGCTTCCGCTTCCGTCACCTTCTGGCAACAGACACCGACAGCACCTCGGGACATCTGCGCCCGGGCAATGTCTGCAGACTTGTGAGTCTTCGCATGCGGCCTAAACACAACCCCCATCGCGCGCACCGCTTTCGCCATACGCTCCATGTTGGCCTCGAACACGTCGAGGTCAATAATTAACGCTGGCGTGTCAACATCTGCCAGCGCCATGCCGATTTCTGCTGGGGGGGGAAACTGGCATTAACTTGCACCACCTGACAAACCCAACAGTTGCCGCGCTTCCGGTGCCGTGGCAACAGTACCCCCTAGTTCCTTGATAATGCGCACCGACTTTTCCACGAGTGCAACATTACCCGGTGTCTTAACGCCCTTGGCAAGATACACCGTGTCCTCCATACCAATGCGGCAATGACCACCGAGTAGAAAAGCCTGCGCCAGCATTGGAAATGCCATACGGCTAGCGCCGAAAGCAGCCCATTCGGCGCCTTTTGGCAACATCGAACGGGCATAAGCCAACGACTCTGTTGTCGCTGCCATTCCATAATTAACACCCATGACCAGTTGAAACAAAACCGGCTCACGCAACGTACCCTCCTTCAATAAATCGTGTGCGATACGTATGTCGCCCGTGTCAAATACCTCCAGTTCCGGCTTGATTCCCGCACTATAGATCCGCTCTGCCATCACTCGAATTGCTGGTGGATGGTTAATCACCGCACCACCACCGAACCACATCGTATTGAGGTCAAGGCTGCACATCTCAGGCTTGAGCTCCACTACGTGTTCGGTACGCACCTCTGGACGGGTCAAACTCGTTGCAGGAGCTGCCACCTTAGGGTCGGCGTCCGACGGCACAAAGCGGCCACCGGGACCTGTTGTCAAGTTAATGATGAGATCGGTATCGCTCGCACGAATACGTGTGACCACCTCTCGGTAATATTCCAACTCCATACTCGGCGTCCCCGTCTCAGGATCGCGCACGTGGATATGGCAGATGGCGGCACCGGCATTTGCTGCGGCGATGCTCTCACCCGCGATCTCCTCCGGTGTAATCGGTAAATTCGAATTGTGCGCACGGGTCGTAAAGCTTCCGGTTACGGCACAACTTAGGATCGTCGGTCTCATCTCATGCTCCCTTGTTTCATTGCCAATTCAGGTGGTTAGTCTGAAGATGTGTCGTTAGTGTCAAGATAACTACGGCGTACATCGCGTGCAATCAGTTCCACATCTCGCTCCGCCGCCACACCGTAGCCACCACCGCCAGGTGTCTTGATCTGCACCCAGTCACCTTCAGTCAATAAATAGCCTTCGCCCTTGGAGATATGTCTAGGTTCGGTGACCACACCCCCCTGACTGACCTGAATCTTATTGGTTGCCCCGGCTCCGCCACCGATCATTCCAGGCGGTCCAGTGCGACCATGGTCCATCAAAAAGGACGCCTTTCCTTCACCACGTAACAGACGTACTCGATAACTGACACCAAAGCCACCCCGGTGACGTCCGGGCCCGGCAGACCCTTCACGCAGAGCATACTCATCAAACATCAACGGGTAGTGCTGTTCCAATATCTCGATCGGCTGCGTTTTAGAGATGCCGACCGTAGAGCAGCCATTGGTCAACCCATCGCCATCAACATAGCCACCGTAACCACCACCGGTGAAGAAATACATGATGTAGTCACGCTGCATCTCCGGGTCGTGGCCACCCAATGCAAAGTTGCCGCTGGTACCCGCGGGAGCCGCAAACAGGCGGTCTGGAATCGCCTGTCCCATGGCACCGAACACCGCCTCTATAATGCGTTGAGCCACTTCCGCCGCACATCCCGCTACCGGTCGTGGATATTCGGCGTACAGCACCGTTCCTAGCGGGGGCTTGATGTGAAGAGGCTTAAAGCAACCCGCGTTGATCGGCACTTCGGGGAAAATGTGCTTCATCGCAACGTATACAGCGGACTGCGTCGTTGCCCAGACGGAATTCATCGGCCCCCGGCATGGCGGGCTTGAGCGTGAGAAATCGAAATGGGCATCACTGCCATCGATAGTCAGATCGAGCGCAATCTCGAGTGGCTCATCAACCACGCCGTCGCTGTCCATCCATGCGGTAAAACTATAGTGGCCGTCCGGCACGCCAGACAACACCTCACGCATATGCTGTTCAGAACGTTCCTTGAGTTCCGTGATCGCCGTTTCGACAGTGTCGACACCGTAGCGATCAAGTAGTACGGTCAAGCGCCGTTCGCCGGTTTTCAACGCTCCAATCTGGGCATGGATGTCACCAATTCTTTCTTCGGGCACACGAATGTTATTCAGAATGATGTCGACCACATCCTGTACAAGCTCTCCATTGCGCACCAATTTGACCGGGGGCAAACGCAGCCCCTCTTGCTGAATTTCTGTTGCGGTAGAACAGAACCCACCAGGAACCATGCCCCCAGTATCAGGCCAGTGCCCAGTGTTGGAAAGGAAACACCATAATTTATCCCGATAGAAAAACGGCATGATCATCTTAACGTCCATCAGGTGTGTGCCGCCAAGATAAGGATCGTTCTGGATGATCACATCCCCGCGTTCCAGATCACGTCGCCGCTCCAGCACAGCGCCGGTTGCGAATTGCATAACACCAAGAAATATGGGCAATCCCAATTCTCCCTGCGCAATCATTTCGCCATTCTCACGACCGTAAATTCCATTCGATCGATCAAACGCTTCTGAAATAACTGGCGAGAACGATGTTTTTTCGTGCACCAAATCCATTTCGGAACAGACCTGACGTAAACCGTTCTCAATCACTGCAAGCGTTACCGGGTCTATTGCCATCATTGCCTCCAGAGGGCCATCAGTTATCGCCGCCAACTTCGATCACGAGATTACCTGCATCATCGACTGTCGCCACCGCACCCGGATCGATGACGCAAGTGGTATCCGGCTGTTCCACGATGGCCGGGCCTGTCACTACTAGCCCATTGGTCAACGTATCGCGCTGAAGCAGCGGTGTCTCCAGCCACTGTCCATCAAAATAAACCGGACGGCTGCGCTCACCAGCAGATGCCGCGACCTCTGATTCACCAAACAGAGATAGGTCTACGCCCTGCCGAGTCCCGATCACCGTGGTGCGTAAACTGGCGAGCACGGGCTTCATGTCTGCCAAAATAATTTCAAACCGCTCCGCATAACGCTCAGCAAACGAAGTCGCTACCCGATCGGCATCAAAACCAGGACTGTCAACACGCACTCGAAACACGTGACTCTGTCCGCGATACATCAGATCCGCTTCATGAATAACTTCGACACCCGTCACAGGCACCGCATATGACTCAAGCGCTTGAGTGCCTCGCGCCGCCTGTTCGTCAAAAATCTTGTCCGCCTCACCCGCATCAACTTCGCTCAGGGCGCGCCACAAAGAATGAACATCGTCATGTCGAAGATTCGACAACAGGCACCCCAGGGCCGAGGTAATACCTGGAAAGCGTGGCACTAACACCCGCGGAATACCCAGTTCGCGGGCCAACTCAACTGCGTGCAAGGGGCCCGCACCACCAAAAGCAAAAAGAGTGAAATCGCGCGGATCATGGCCTTTCTCGACCGATACCAGGCGAATGGCCGAAGCCAATTGATTGCCAGCCACCGCCAGTACTGCCGCTGCGGCACCCACGGCATCCAGTGCCAGTGGATCGCCAATCGCCGACCCAAGTGCAGCGGCAACCACCTCTGTGCCATGCGCCTGACTGACACCAGCGAACCCCGAGGGTTCGACACGACCGAGCATCAGGTTAGCATCGGTGACCGTGGGCTTTGCACCACCGCGCCCGTAGCACACTGGACCGGGCTCAGCACCGGCGCTTTCCGGTCCAACACGAAGCAACCCAGCGGCATCAACGCGTGCAATTGACCCCCCGCCAGCACCGATCGTATGAATATCAACCATCGGTACACGCACCGGCACACCATAAGCAAGATCCTTTTCGGCACTGAGTGCCGGTGTTCCACCAAGAATCAAACTGACATCAAAACTGGTACCGCCCATATCACAGGCAATCAGATTTTCAAATCCAGCCTGCCGACCGATGTGGGCTGCTGCAACTGCGCCCGCTGCAGGACCTGACATAACCGTTTGTACAGGTTGGCGCTCAGCAGCAGATGCATTGAGTATGCCTCCGTTACCTTGCATCACAAGTAATTGACGGTCGTTGCCGGCGTCTTTCAATCGCTGTCCCAACCGTTTTAAATAACGGGCCAACACTGGCTGGACAAACGCATTCACCGCCGCCGTACTGCCGCGTTCGAACTCCCGCACCTCGCGCAAAATCTCGCTGCTGACCGACACATAGTCGTTAGGCCACATTTGCTGAGCGATTTGTGCCGCTTGCTGTTCGTGCACAGGATTGGCGTAGGCGTGCAGAAAATGAATAACCAGTGCCTCAGCACCCGCATCGCGTAAGCGAACAAGTGCAGCCCGTACCTCAGCTTCGTCGAGCGGCCGAACCACACGGCCGCTGGCGTCCAAACGCTCGGTCACTTCGAGTCGTAACTCACGATCGATCAGTGCTTCGAACGAACCGGTCAAACCATAATTGTTCGGCCGGGTACGCCGACCCAATTCCAACACGTCGCGAAATCCACGGGTGGTAATCAACCCACAGCGAGCTCCCTTACGTTCGAGTACCGAGTTGGTTGCAATCGTTGTGCCATGGACTATCGCAACAAGGTCTGCAATTGCTCCGTCGCCTGCATCAAGCCCGGACATCACGGCATCAGATTGGTCAGTCGGCGTCGTCGGCACCTTGGCCACTCGAAATGCACCTGACTCGTGATCCAGAAACAACAGGTCAGTATTGGTGCCTCCGACATCCACACCCACCTGCCACTCACTCATTGCAACTGCCTCCTAATCCTGATGCATCGATGACTCTTGACAATACGGGAGTAAGCAACCAAAGAGTCGCTGAGCCCAACTTGGCTATCTCGCCGCGGGTTTCCACAGGTAGGCTACTATACGACGAACCAATATCAGCACTCCGATAGGCTTGCATCAAAACCCTGAAATTCTTCTGGATAAAGGTCCGCCCGCATGAACCAAAGAGCTAATCAACGAGTCGCCTACTATAACGGGAACATCGTGGCAGAACGGGATGTGCGCATCCCCTTTCGTGACCGTAGTTTTCTCTACGGCGACGGTTGCTTTGACATGACCCGTACCTTTAACGGGACCGTATTCAAACTCACAGAACACGTTGAGCGCCTTTTCGAATCGCTGGCCTATCTGCGTATCGACATTAATTTATCGCCAAGCGAGGTTGTAGAGATCAGTAACGAAGTGCTGTCACGCAACCGGCACTTGTTGGATGCTGGTGATGACTACTGGCTGGGCCAAAGAATTTCGCGCGGCGTTAAAGCAGTTGGCGACGAAGGTTGGGACGACACTGGGCCGACCGTCATCGTTGACTGTCAGCCTCTACCTTTTCAAGAACGGGCGCACTACTACCGTGACGGACTCAAGGTAATCATTCCATCGGTTCGTCGAACACCGCCAGAGATGCTGAGCCCACGCACCAAAACGCACAACTACCTCAACCTGGTGATGGCCGATCTCGAAGTCCAAGCACAGGATCCAGGCGCCTGGGCGATCCTGCTCGATCACAACGGCAACCTGTGCGAGGGTCTGGGTTCTAACCTCTTTCTGGTAAAAAACGGTCGCCTGCTAACACCTCGTGCGCAGTACGTGCTCGCCGGAATTAGCCGGGGAACAGTAATCGATTTAGCAGAACAATTGGGCATGGTGTGCGAAGAACGAGACCTTGATCTTTATGACGCGTACACCGCCGACGAAATATTTGTCACTTCGACAAGCTTTTGCGTCTGTCCGGTACGCTCGATCAATGGCAACAAGGTGGCACAGGACGCTATCCCTGGAAAAATTACCCAGCAACTGCTAAGCGCCTATTCCACGCTGGTTGACTGCGATATCGTCGCCCAGTATCTGCGGCATCTTGAACCGGAGTGAACTTGATGAACGACACCACCGCCCGTAATTTCACACTCGACGATGCCGTGAATGACATCGAGAAACGCTATGTGCGTGCTAATCCGAAGAGTGAGGCGCATTACCAAGCAGCCACGAGGACCATGCCAGGTGCCAACACTCGCTCGACCCTGCACCACGATCCCTTTCCGGTGGTTTTAGTTAAAGGAGAAGGCGCCAGAATCAGTGATCTCGACGGCAATAGTTACGTGGATTTTCTGGGTGAATATACGGCCGGTCTTTATGGTCATTCCGAACCCACTATCAAGCAGGCCATCATGGATGCACTCTCCGGTGGCCTCGTTCTGGGTGGGCCGAATCCCTACGAGGCTCGCCTTGCAGAACTGATGGTTGAACGATTTCCCGCCGTTGAGTTGATCCGTTTCTGCAACTCCGGAACGGAAGCCAATATGATGAACATCTCCCTCGCACGTGCCGTGACTGGAAGACCTGCGGTGATGGCCTTAAACGGCAGTTACCACGGTGGACTGTTCTCTTTTGCCGGCGGCTCTCCGTCACCCATGAATGTACCCATCGAAGCGGTTATCGGTGAATTTAACGAATTAGATCGTTGCCGTGACTTGATCCGTCGCCACGCTGATCGTCTGGCAGCACTGATTATTGAGCCCGTTATGGGTGGTGCCGGTTGCATCCCTGCCGAAGATGATTTTCTCCATATGCTCCGCCACGAGACTGAGCAACACGGCATCGTGCTGATATTTGACGAAGTCATGACCTCCAGACTTTCTCCCGGTGGACTACATCAACTGGTTGGTATAACGCCAGACCTCATTTCCTTTGGCAAGTACCTCGGCGGTGGCGTAACCTTTGGCGCCTTTGGTGGTCGTACCGACCTAATGGCCAGACTGGATCCGCGCCGACCCGATGCACTGGTCCATTCGGGCACATATAACAATAACGTTCTGACGATGGCGGCAGGTATCGCGGGGCTGTCTAAAGTTTTTACGCCGGACACAACTGAGCGACTAAATCGAACCGGCGATGATTTTCGACAGCACTTACAGTCAGTCGCTGATCAGCACGATGCGCCGTTTCAAATCATGGGTCGTGGCTCAATGATTTGCATCCATCCACAACGCGAACCGATCAGAAATCCAGCAGACACTGCGGCCTCCAGTGCGGCTGCGCGAAAACTCGTTCACCTGGAAATGCATCTGCGCGGCTTCTATTTGGCCCGACGTGGATTCATGAGCCTGTCTCTACCGCTAACGGAATCCGATCTCAACTCGTTTGCAGAGGCTTTTGAAGCGGTCGTGATTGAATACGGCCAGGTACTTGCCGCGCACTAGCGTGAACACTTTCACTCGAATCCAGCTGAAACCTGTTTGCGCCCTATTCGTCGCGACAATGTTGATAAACACACGCAATTGAGCGCGACACCGCAAGATTCGACTTGACTAGAGAAAATGACATGCAACTTGAAGGACAAGTAGCGATTATTACTGGTGCCGCGAAAGGAATGGGTGGCGCGATAACGCGTGCGCTGGCGGCCGAAGGAGCAAATCTTTTTCTTGCTGCACGACAAATTGAGCCGATAGAAGAGCTTGCGAATCAGTTACGAGAGGCCGGCCACTCAGCCCAGGCATTATCAATTGACGTCACTGATGAAACTCAGGTCAAGTCCCTGGTTCAGACCACACTGGATGTCTACGGTGGCAGGATCGATATCTTAGTCAACGTCGCGGGTATTACCGGCCCCATCGAAACTCCCGTCTGGGAAATTGAATACGACGATTATATGGCAGTCATCACAGCCAATATCCTGGGCACCTTCTTGCCAATCAAACACGTCATGCCAACCATGATCGAACAACGCAGTGGCAGAATCGTCAACATCGGCGGTACCTCGGGTCTTCGCGGTTACCGTTACCGCACGGCGTACAGTTCCTCCAAGTGGGCTATCCGCGGACTGACTCGCACCATCGCGATTGAAGCGGGACCATACGGAATTGCTGTTAACAATGTCGTTCCGGGCATTGTCGAAACTCCGCGCATGAACCGATTGTGCGAGGAAAAAGCACGTAAGCGTGGCTGGACACCCGATGAGGTCTATGACGAGTATGTAGAAGAAACCAGCCTGCGTTCGATCACGACACCGGAAGACATTGCCAATGCCGTAGTCTTCGCGGCGAGCGAGCGCAGTCGCAATATGACCGGCCAGGATATCATCGTCGATGGTGGCTGGATGATATAAAGCGGCCCGGCGGTGCGTTCAAATAGCCACCCCTGTCTCACTGACGCACCCACGTCACCGCAAGGCGATACGATACCTGCATTTCAGACAACCTTTGGCTCGACGCTACATCGATCGGCGGTGTCAATCGAGTATTGGCTTGGCTTTAGGCGCATCAAACCCTGGCTTTAATTCTTAATTAGATGCTTCTGACTTGACGGTGCACCTTATAACGGGCGATAAGGTTAAGCATTGAAAGCCTTCGAATCGAGAGTTAAGGATTGAGGGGACGATGACGAATACTGAAGAGATACTCGCAGCCCCCAATCGACACGTGTTTGAGGTTGCCAACGGAAGTATTGCGTTTGGTGGCAACCAAGCATTGGAAGCCGTTTCCTTCGGCATGACTAAAGGACAACTCGTTGGTCTGATTGGTCCCAATGGTTCCGGCAAAACGACACTGCTTAATGCCACCAGCGGCATCTATCCGCTCAACACCGGTGCAATCAAATTTGAAGGAAGATCGATCGAAAAATCGTCGCCGCACGAGATTGCCCGTGCCGGTATCGCCCGCACGTTTCAGATCGCCCGAATATTTCCACGCATGACCGCCCTCGAAAATATGCTAGCACCCGGCTTTGCAGTGCGTGATCCGAACACCGAAGACCGGACCACGCTGATTCGCCGGGCAAAAGAACATCTGGAATTTCTCGACATTGATGGATTTGCGCATGAGCAAGCAGCGGATCTTTCCGGCGGGCAACGTATGCTGTTGCAGTTTGCTCGCGCCCTGATGCTTAAACCGCGCCTGATGCTACTGGATGAACCATTTGGGGGCATCCATCCACTGTTAGTCGAGCGCATCCTACAACGCATCAGCGATCTGCGTAGCCGCGGCATTGACTTCATTGTTGTCAGCCATGATCTGCCAACCATCATGGGACTGGCAACGCGAATTATTGTTCTTGCCAACGGTCGGCTAATTGCAGACGGCACGCCCAACGAAGTCCGTGAAGATCCCGGTGTCATTGAGGCATATCTCGGAGTCTAAATATGTTAAGTGCACACAATATTGTCGCTGGCTATGTGGATGAAATCGACATTCTTCAGAAGGTGTCGGTAGACGTAGAACAGAACAAAATCACCTCGATTATCGGCCCCAACGGGTCCGGAAAATCAACCCTGATGCGGGTGATCTGCGGATTCCTCACGCCCAAATCTGGGCAGGTGCTGTGGGATGGGACCGATCTTACAGGTCGACCCAGCCACGGTATGGCAGAACTCGGCATCTGCTACCTGCCCCAGGAACGTACTGTTTTCGCCCACCTCACAGTAGAACAGAATCTGCGCCTTGGCGCCTGGACATTTCGCCGCGAAAAGGCACGCATTGGTGCAGAACTCCAACGCGTTTACGAACTTTTTCCATTGATGCGTGAACGGCGCAAGTCAAAAGCTGGCGATCTGTCCGGTGGTATGCAGAAAATCCTCGAAATCGCACGGGGCATGATGATCAAACCCCAAATTCTCATCTGCGACGAGCCCACGGTTGGCCTTGCCCCAATTATCGCAAAGGAAGTGTACGATACAATCGAGCGCCTCAAACTAGATGGTCTGACCATTCTTCTGGTCGATCAGAATGTGCGAGAAGCGATTCGTGTTGGTGATTTCGTCTATGTTCTGGAAGTCGGCCAAAACAAGATTAGCGGCACGAAGGCGGAATTTGAAACCAACCTGCACGACATGATTAAAGACTGGCTCCAAATCTGAATGAACGTTTCATTCGAACATAACCACAACAATCATCTGATGAAATTTCATAACTTATTAGTAATCACAACCAAGAGGATAAGATGATGACTGAAGTACGTAATAGGAAATTACTGTCTGGGATCGCGCTGGTGGCGGCATTGGCAGTCCCGGTCAGTGCAGTCCAAGCCGGCGAAACCATCAAAATTGGTGGACTGGCACCCCTATCTTCACCCGGCAGTTACCAACAAGGGCCGGAGCTAGTGCTCGGACTGGAGTGGGCAGTCGCCGATGTCAACGCGGCGGGTGGTGTATTGGGCAAACAGGTCGAATTAATAATCGAAGACACCCAGGGCCGTCCGCCGACAGGCGCCACAGTAGTCGAAAAACTCATCACCAGAGACAAAGTGGTTGCGGTTGCGGGCGAATACCATTCATCCGTATGCAAAGCCGAGATCGAGGTCTTCCATCAGCACGGTATTCCATTTGTCATTGGATCATGCTGGTCTGATTCGCTGACCTCTGCAGGCTATGATGAAGTCTTTCGCACCAGTGTCTACTCGTCGAAACTGGCTGAGAACATGGTCGCTGTGATGGCGGCGAACGGCATCAAGAAGGCTGCCGGTCTGGTCGAGGATACAGACTATGGCATCGGCATCGCGAAAAATATTGAAAACGCGATTAAGAAGTTAAATGCGGATATTGACTTTCAATACGAAGTCGTTGAGAAAACATCTAAGGATTTTGTGCCCATCCTTTTGAAGTACAAGACCAAAGTCAAACCAGAAATCTTGATTGTCGCTGTGACTCAACCAGGCGGGTTTCTCATTCTTAAACAGGCCCATGAAATACGCTTCGCCCCAACGAAAGAGACGCTTTATCTAGACGGCACCTGCACGGCGCAGAACGACAAAGTCTTCTGGGAAGCGGTGAAGGATGCGGGAAATTATGTGTTGATGTCCTGCCCCTATAGCCCAAGCGTCAAATTGACTGAACTTGGCGAAAAAATCAAACAGCGATACATCGACAAATTCGATCGCCAACCCAATTACCTGCCACTGCAGGGATACGACGCCATGATTTCCTTGCTGACGGCGATCAAGAATGCCGGCTCGACTGATAGCAAGGCCATTATCAAAGCCTTGAAAGCACTCAAAATCGAGGGCACCCGGGGTGTTATCGAGTTTTCACAAGAAGATGGCGTTTGGCACCATCAATGGAAGGCCGTACCGACCTTTATCTTTCAGTACACAAAGGTAGGCCAATCGTCAGGCGATGCAGCCGTGCTGTTCCCGAAACAATTTGCTACCGCTGGAATTGTGCGTCCACAAAACTAACAGCGTGTCGGGGGTGAGCGAGAACTCACCCCCGACCCTGTCTTTTAGCACTTAAACTGGGCCATGGACTATTACCTACTCGCGCAACTGATCAATGGCGTAATTTTTGGCCTGATTTATGCGTTGATCGCGCTCGGCCTGACTATCGTATTTAGCATCATGCGAATCGTTAATTTCTCGCATGGCGAGTTTTACATGCTGGGTGGTTATACCTTGTACGCGCTGACTTCCGGAGCCGTCACGTTTTTCTCCATTCCATTATCGATGCCAACGATTATCGGCTTACCAATAGCAATGGTGGCCGTCGCAATATTTGCCATTGCCATCGAACGGGGCATGTTGCGGCCGATCTACACCGTGCGAATGGACCGACCCGAAGAATACGCCATTATCCTAACATTCGGCCTGTCTTTGTTCCTGCAATATGGCGCCCTCACCGCAGTCGGCCCTTACGAAATGACACCGGGTGCTTTCTGGGAAGGTTCAAAACACATTTTGGGTGATCTGTATCTAGCTGGTGACCGATTGTTTGCGACTGGTGTCTCGGTGCTTTTAATCGCTATCACTATCTACTTTATTTACGGCACATGGACTGGACGTGCCCTGATGGCCACTGCCCAAAACCGGGTTGGCGCAACTGTGGTCGGCATCAACACGGTACGCATGAATATGATCGCGATGGCATTGGCCGGACTCCTCGCGGGCGCCGCTGGTGCAGCGATGGCTCCGATATTCCTTGTCTACCCGGATGTCGGTCAGATTCCGGTCATTAAGGCATTCGTCATTATTGTCCTCGGCGGCATGGGATCGATACCCGGCGCAGTCGTCGCGGCGATCATTCTTGGCGTTGTGGAAAGCCTGGGGTCAGTTTACGTATCAGTAGCCTATCGCGATGTCTTTGCATTCCTTGTTCTCATCGGAGTTTTGCTGTTTCGCCCCCACGGCTTGTTTGGCCAAAAGGAACGTCGCGCATGACCCTCTTTGAGAAGGCAACTTTGTCACTGGCCATGGTCGTTGGACTGGCCATCCCACTTTTGCTGCACAACGAGCCTTACTTTATCCGCGTTGCGGCATCCGTGCTGTACTTCATCATTCTGGCATCATCCTGGAACCTGCTGTTGGGTTATGCAGGGCAGTTGTCCTTTGCACATGCGGCTTTCGCTGGGATCGGCGCCTACACCTCGGGACTGCTCAGCGCTGGATTTCTTGGTGAGAATATCTGTACCGGCTTGATTGAAAATAACCTGGGGCTCGTCTCTGACGTGCTTTGCGGCGAAGGCTACTCTCGGGATTTCCGTTATGGCATTCATCCGCTCATAGGAGTATTCGCTGCCTGCCTTGTGGCAACGGGTATCGGCTGGTGCCTGGGGCGTATGTGCCTTCGTACACGCGGCCCCTACCTGGCCCTGATGACCCTCGGTTTTTCAGAAACAGTGCGCCTGATTCTACAGATTGAACATGATTACACTCGGGGTTCGCTGGGGCTTCGTATACCCTATCTGTGGACTACCGACGACGGGCTACCGAATCACGCGATCGGCTACCTTATTATGTTTGCACTGACCGTGCTAACGATCTTTATCCTCTACCGACTGGTCAACTCGGAAAAAGGGCTGTATTTGAAGGCTATCCGGGAAGACGAGGATATTGCCGCCGTGATGGGAATCGATCTGGTGAAGTGGAAAGTGCGCGCGTTTGTTATCTCCAGCGCATTTGCCGGATTGGCCGGTGCGCTATATGCTCATCTGTTCGTGCAAGTGCTGGCCCCGCAAATGATATTGATCCTTGAAATGGGGCTAATCCTAGCGATGACGATCGTCGGCGGACTGGGCACTCTGACCGGCCCGGTGATTGGCGCCATACTGCTGGTGGTTTTATGGGAATACATGCGCGACATCAGCCCCTATGCCCACATGCTGCTCTTCGCCACACTGGTCATTGTTGTGATGAAGTTTTTTCGCGGCGGATTATTTGGCCTGGTCTCAACCTGGCTTAAGGAGAGAAATTTGATCGCCAAAGCTCCACCGTTCACAGTGGACTAAGAGCACCTGCGGTCACGTCATTTGACATCAGCCCCGGCTCTGGCCAACAGCTGTGTCTACGCAAATGGAGGCGCAAACTTGGTCGTACTCCAACCACCGTCGACGGCGAGAACCTGACCGGTAATAAACGACGCTTCATCTGATGCCAGGAATAACGCGGCCGCCGCGACCTCATGAGGCTGGCCGACACGACCGAGCGGGGTCCCATTCAGCAATGTATCTCGGAACCACAAATCGTTCTCGATCCTCCGGGATGTCAGCGGTGTATGGATCAGACCGGGCGCAATGGCGTTAACCCGAATGCCTTCATGCCCGTAGTCAGCTGCCATGTTCTGCGTTAGACCAACCAATGCTGCCTTGGTAGTCGAGTAGATGGAACTGGTTGGAAAGCCGCGCAATCCGTAGATTGAACTGATGTGAATAATCACGCCACCGCTGATGCGCATATCCTCCAACACAGATCGAGTGAGACGGAAGACACTGCGCAGATTGACATCGAGAAATCGATCCATCTCCTCATCCGTCGTTTCATGCACAGGTTTTGCCGCCCCGATTCCGGCGTTGTTGACCAGAATAGTCGGTGCACCAACCGCCGCGCGACATCCCTCAACAATCCTTTCGGGTGCATCTTCAGCAGTGAGATCAGAAACCAGGCCTTTAAATCCCCCAGGGCCGTTGCCTATTTCGCTTGAGGTCTCGGCCAAGGTTGCCTCATTCATATCAACGCCGAACACATCGGCACCTTCCGCAACAAAGCGCAGCGCGATCGCTCGACCAATTCCCGATCCGGCGCCCGTTATGACTGCTACGCGACCCGCTAGGCGTCCACTCATCAGCTATCTCCTGTAGCGCAGTTTGGCGACCATCAACTGGCAGTCCATCCACCATCGACCGGCAGGCTGATCCCTGTCAAGAAACAGGCTTCATCAGAGGCGAGGAAAGCCGCACATGCAGCCATATCACTCGGTAGCCCTAACCTGCCAAGAGGAATCGCCGCCTCGATCTCAGTCCTCTTCTGTTCTGCGCCGTCTCCTAGAAAATCACGGAACAAAGGCGTATCAGAAGCGACCGGTGTGAGAGCGTTCACTCGAATATTGTCGCCTGCGAGCTCGACAGCCAGCGCCTTGGTCAGTGTCAACACCGCAGCCTTACTGGCCGCATAGCCCGCGTTCATCGGTCTTGGCTTGAGTGCAGACGTTGACGCCGTGTTGATAATACTGCCACCACCCGCTGCCCGCAGCACTGGCACCGCATGACGGCAGAAGAGGAAAACGCTTTTAACATTGGTGTTAAACAACCGATCAAAAAGCGCTTCTTCCATTAGGTCAATAGCCACCGGGGGTGACGCGACACCCGCGTTGTTTACGACGATATCGAGCTGTCCAAATGCTTCGCAGGCGTAGTCAACCGTGCGACGCACAGAAGATTCGACGGCTACATCGGCATGAAAAAAACGGGCATTCTCTCCCAACCTCCGGGCAACCTCCGAACCCGCACTCTGATCGATGTCGACGACCAGAACGTTGGCCCCCTCGGCGACGAAACGTTCGCTAATCGCTTCACCGAAGCCTGAACCGCCACCGGTAACGATAGCGACCTTATTGGACAATCTGTCAATCATAATCGAGCGCTCCACTGGTACTCTTCACTGAAACTATTCTAAACTGAAGACGCTGGTGCACTGCGCGCACAGACCAACAAACCAGATCATAAGGGGGGAATTATGCAATTCGGCATATTCAGCCTAATGGGCTACCGCGAACCCGGAACACCGACCACCCGCATCCTTGAAGAGGCCGCCGAACAAACCCGTCTCGCCGATGCCCTTGGCTACGATGTTGCCTGGTTTGCCGAACATCATTTTTCCAACTACTGCGTGTGTCCATCGCCACTGATGATGGTCGCCCACTGCGCGGCAACCACACAACGAATCCGCCTCGGAACAGCAGTCGTCGTCGTGCCGCTATACGCGCCTGCGCGTCTGCTTGCGGAAATCGGCATGGCCGATGCAGTCAGCGGTGGCCGGTTGATCCTGGGTATCGGCAGCGGTTATCAACCCTATGAATTCGATCGCTTTGAAGTCGACCTCACCCAATCCAAATCGATGACCGAAGAATTCATGGATATGTATGACCTTGCCTTTACACAAGAAACATTCAGTTTCGATGGTGAGCATTACAAGCTACCGGATACCCACATCAGTGCGCGACCGGCGAACAGCAAACCTGAGGTTTGGATTGCGGGCGATAACCCCATCATCCATCGAATTGCCGCTCGGCGTGGTTACGTGCCTATGTTCACCGGGCGTTTCAACGGACCTGACTACCTTCGCTCGATGCGCGAAACTATTGAGGCATCATGGGCTGCCGAAGGTCTCGATACGAGCCAGATTCCACTTGGAATTCAACGCTTCATGTGCGTAGTCAATACCCGCAAAGAAGCAATTGACTACGCGGACAATGCCCGTCATCAGATGCGTCATGCGGCCAACCTTCGGCGCCGCGAGGAAGTAATGGACGGCGCAATGCTGGTCGAGACACCGACCGCTAACGAACCCCCGATCGAGGAAATCGTTGACAACCTGCTGATTGGAGACTGTGAGACGATTGCAGAGAAGCTGGTGGCAGAAATTAATGCCGGTAATCCATCACATATGATGTTCCATTTTCAGGTGGGCTCGTCGGGCCACCACAAAGCGCTTGAGTCGATAGAAAAATTTCAGAGCGACATCAAGCCAATGGTCGAGAAAGCACTGGGGCCCCTCGATCAATTAAATGAATGGCCCACACAGCGCTGAACATGCTGGACACCCTGGCGCTTGATCAGGCGGTATCAGTGCCAGCCAAATAAGGAACCCGCCAACCCGCGACATCGTAGTCCGACATACAGGCGTCGACTGCCGCCTTGTAGCGGTCACTGTCCCCCCGCGCATTCGACCAACGCAAAATGTCGAGACGCTGCTGCTCCGCATTGCCGGCGTAATTCCGTTCATACAACGCATGACGGCCGGCAAATTCCGAGTACAACGCATCCCAAATCAACTTAAATAATTTGATTCTTTCCATTGCAGGCAGTCCGGTACCACGGAAATAGCGCTCGATAACAGGACTGAGTTCCGGGACTTGCAGATCCTTGTTAGACGATACGGTGACGATCGGTGCCCCGGCAAGAATCGTCTCAAAAATTTCTCTTACTCTTGACCATGCCGACGTCATGTACATACGGGCAGCTGCAGCAGTCTGTAATTTAGGCACGACAGAATCACCCACGCCTGCCTCAGGATCCAGTGCGAGCGCCGTGGTCAATGCCCAAACAAGGTTGCTCATTCCGATCAGTTCGCCAATCTGACTTTGCACGCCGCGAAACGATGCCGTGCCGGTGGCCTCGACGCCCTTCATGAGCAATCCAGCGGCAAACTCAAGTTTCACCGCCAGCCGTGTACTGGCCTGCAAGTTAAAGCGGTTAAAAAAACCAGAGGCTGCATAAAAGCCCTTTGCTTTTTCAACATCACGGTACACCAATACATTTTCCCACGGAATGAACGCATCGTCGAATATCAGAACCGCATCGTTTTCATCGAAACGACTCGACAAAGGCGCATCGAAGGGACTGTTGGCATTTTTTTCGTAAGAAGGCCGACTAATCAATTTTAGTCCGGGCGTATCCATGTCGACGATGAAGACCAATGCAAACGCCTCGTCCTTGCCTTCTTCCATGCGTGCCGCTGTGCCGCTGTTGGGCGCCACGAAAGTCGCGTTTGTCAGCGCGGAGCCAGTCGCCGCCATTTTAGCGCCGCTCACGGTGATTCCCCGATCATTTTCACCGGTGACATTGACATAAATATCGGTGCCTTCGTGATGCGGTCTGTCCCTGTCAACCGGTGGATCGACAAGCACGTGGTTCATGAACAACGCTCTACTGGCGCAGCGGTTGTACCAGGCCAATGCATTAGCGCCAAAAGGCTCGTAAAAGTCATGCCCTTCGGCGAGTTGTGCCATGAATGCCGCCTTATAATCCGGCGTGCGTCCCATCCATCCATAGGTAAGCCTCTGCCAATGCGCAATTGCATCCCTAGACGCTAGCAAGTCGTCGGCACTGTAACTGGGCGCAAAAAAGCGATGTGTCAGAATCCCTGAGCGATCCGTGGTGGTCATCATTGGCGCTGTTTCTGGATCGTGCAGGGCATCGTAAAGTCGCGCGATATTCCGCGCGGAATTCCGGAATGCAACATGGCGCGTGACATCGTCGACGCGCTCGCCGTCGAACCAGATCTCACGACCATCTCGGAGACTATCGAGAAAGGTTTCTCCTGTGAACAATGCGTTTTCTTGCGTGTCTTCGTGCAACGATTTTTCCTCGATATTGTCTATGTTGTGTCTAGATCGGTATTGTCGAACGAATCGACTTCAAGTGTAGTGGAACATCGATCCCAACTGTTCGCATCGTCACGGCCTCTTTGCACCAAGTCGCACCAAGTCGATTCATCAATGTTGCTCCCACACAGCAGTGCTGTGATGCGCTGCCCACGCAAGCTGCCTGCGAGTGGGCCGGTTAATGCAGCGATCACCGAAACGCCTGCAGGCTCGAGAGCAAAACGAAACGTGTCGTAAATTAATGCCATGGCCTGACATAACCCATCATCATTGACCAGCACCATACGATTAATAACACGCTGGCAGATCGCAAAACTTTCCACACAATGGAGCGGAGCACCCATACTGTCTGCAATCGTCTTCACCGCCACGCTTTCTAGCGGTTCGCCACGCTCGAGGCTCTGAGTCATTCCACATGCCCCTTCCGGCTCAACACCAATGACCTGTATCCCAGGTTTCATCGCTTTGAGTGCCGAACCCACGCCACCAATCAAACCGCCGCCACCGACAGCAACAATGACGACATCAATGTCGTTCAGTGCGTCACCAATTTCCAGGCCAACCGTAGCTGTCCCCTGCAACGTTGCCATGCCATCGAATGGGTGCACCATCGTGCGGTCCTCAGCCATGGCGATCGCATTCATTTTTCCAAACCCCTCACCAATATCGTCAAAAAATACGACCTCAGCACCATAACTTATACATTTTTCAATACGGGCAGGACTCGCTTTTCTTGGCATTAGGACCTTAGCTGACACCCCCAACACCTGTGCCGCATACGCGACTGCGATGGCATGATTACCCGCACTGACTGCTGTTACGCCCTTACCCTCGTCACCATCTGGCCTCGTTAAGATATTATTGATCGCACCGCGGACCTTGAAACTCCCCGTCCTTTGCAGGAACTCCAGCTTCAGAGTCAATTCATCTGAACCGGTCGCATCGATGACCCTTTGGTCATAGCTGCGAAGCAGCGGCGTTGGATCAATGTACGGCACCAACCGCTCGGCAGTACAGCGAATCTGTTTCAGTGAAAGAGAGTCCATATGGTTCCTATTATTGTGCTGTACTTGGTGTTCCCCAAGCTAGAATGACCATCAATGACATAGGCTGAGACCCTCTCATGCTAACTTTGACCGCTATGCTGGCTCGCACTATGCGACTTTACGGAGAGCGCCCCGCCATTATCGATACTGAAGGTCAGTTTACATGGTCTGAGTTTACCAATCGGATTGCCCGCTGTGCGGCGCTACTCAGCAATCGTGGCATCACTCCCGGTGATCGATTTGGCATCCTTTCACGCAATTCCTTCCGCCAGGCAGAACTCATGCACGCAGGGTATTGGCTGGGAGCAATACCAGTACCGGTCAATTATCGACTGGCAGCGGTCGAGATTGAAGCCATCTTCGAAGACGCCGATTGCCAGCTTGTTGCAGTCGAAGAATTTTTTTTTAGCTTTGTTGCGAACGACTGTTTAAGTCATTTGTCGGATCAGATCGTATGGATACCGTCTGGGGGAAAGCAAACAAGTGATTGCCATTACGAAGACGAACTCCAGGCTACTGAACCACTACCCATGCGTGAAGCGGGTGAAGACGATGACGCTCTGCTCCTTTATACCGGCGGTACAACCGGTCAATCAAAGGGTGTCAGGCTCAGTCACAGAAACATTATTGCGAATGCGTTCCAGCTGTCTTTTCTGGTGCGACCCCATCACAGCGATATTTACCTTCACATTCCGCCCATGTTTCACTCAGCAGATCTATTGGGAACGACGCACACGATCGCTGGTGGAGCGCATGCTTATCTGCCTCAGTTCACACCGGAGGCAGCACTCACGACTATCGAGAGTGTCCGTGCAACTCACGCCATGCTAACCCCAACCATGATTATCATGACGTTGCAGGATGCGGCACTCGGTCGCACGGATCTTTCATCATTTCGGCAATTGTTGTATGGCTCATCACCAATGGCAGTCGAGTGGATTAAGAAAGCGCTGGATGCGTTTGACAACGTTGAGATTATCCAGGCCTATGGATTGACTGAAACCTCACCCATCCTGACGATCTTACCTATGGCTGAACACGAGCAAGCGATAGCAGGCGAGAACGTCGCGCTGTTACAAAGTGTCGGCCGCCCTATACCTGGCGTTGAAATGCGCATCGTCGATGACAACGATACTGACGTACCCATCGACGCGGCCGGTGAGATTATTGTGCGCGGCGCCAATGTTTCAAAGGGCTACTTGAATCGCCCTGATGAAACCCGAACTGGCTTCCGCAAGGGATGGCTGCATACTGGCGACGTCGGGCGCATGAATGATCAAGGCTACCTTTTTCTTCTCGATCGGAAGAAGGATATGATTATTACTGGCGGCGAAAATGTTTATTCCTCCGAAGTCGAAGCCTGCTTGCACCAGCATCCAGATGTGCACGAATGCGCGGTCGTCGGCGTGCCCGACGACGCCTATGGGGAAGCACTGCTGGCGGTCGTTGTGACCACCCCAGGCGCTGTACTGACCGATACCATCCTAATCGCACACTGCCGGGGCCGTATTGGCGGCTACAAGATTCCCCGGCGATACCGATTCGTGTACGAACTACCCAAAAGCGCCATGAATAAAATCCTGAAGAACGAGTTGCGCCGAATGATTTCGACCGAGAGTTGTGCCGGACCTGAGGCCTGAACCGCGCATCACCAATTACATTCTCAATCTGGCAAAAAAGGACCACACACCATGAAAACCTCCCTAACACTCGGCACCAGTCTTAAACGCCGAATCGAGATTGATCGGAACCGCACAATCGACTTTATGGGAGATGAATTGAGGGTCTACTCAACACCGAGTATGGTGAGTGATATGGAATATACGTGTCGTGATCTCATAATGGATCACGCTGAAGAAGACGAAGATTCCGTTGGCACACACGTTAGCGTCGATCATCTGGCGCCAACACTGCTTGGTATGTGGGTGGATGTCACCGCAACGGTAACTGCCGTTGAAGGATCGAAAATCAGTTTTGACGTAGAAGTGCGCGACACGATCGAACAAATCGGACACGGCCAGCACATACGCTTTATGATCAACAAGGAAAAGCAGGCCGGACGACTTCGTAAGAAAGCCGCCCGCGCGATTGACCTATAAGCACTAAAACCCAAACCAATACCGATACCGAACAATGAAAGATGACATAACCGGCAGTAATAAAAAATCTGTCCCACTCTACTGTTATCAGTGCGTCGCAGGGCCAGATCTGATGCGAGTTGAAGTAGAAGACGGCGTCGCTAAGCGCATCGTCTCGAATTTTGATATTGCCGAAGAGCACCCGGGTGGTGGAAGGGTCTGCGTAAAAGCATACGGACTGATTCAGAAAACATACAACCCACACCGCATTCGCCAGCCAATGAAGCGAACCAATCCGAACAAGGGACGCGACGAAGATCCCGGATTTGTTCCAATCAGTTGGCAAGAAGCTTTTCAGATTGTTGGAGAAAAACTGAGGGAAATTCGGACACGCGGCCTAGTTAATGAAGAGGGCATGCCACGTGTTGCCTCCACTACTGGCGGTGGGGGCACACCGGTTCAATATATGGGTTCGTTCCCCGCCTTCCTGGCGGCGTGGGGACCCATTGATCAAAGCTATGGCGCCGGCCAAGGGGTCAAGTGCTACCACTCGGAACACCTTTACGGTGAACTCTGGCATCGCGCCTTCACGGTTTCTCCCGACACGCCACGGGTGAATTACATCATCAACTGCGGTAACAACGTCGAATCGACTGGTGGCGTTATTGGAGTCTGGCGACACGCCAATGCTAGAGCGCGAGGGGTAAAACGGGTGCAGGTTGAACCGCATCTTTCAGTAACCGGCGCCGTGTCAGCAGAATGGGTCCCGATCAAACCTAAAACGGATGCCGCATTTCTATACGCCCTATTGCATCGAATGCTCATCGAACAATCATTCGAGACCACGTGTGACCTGCCGCATCTTAAGAAAATGACCAATTCACCCTACCTAGTAGGCCCCAACGGTTGGTTTCTACGCGACGTAGAAAGCGGCAAACCCCAGGTGTGGGACCTGTCTACTGATAGCGCTAAACCATTCGACGATGAGGTAGGTGATGTTGCACTGACCGGCACGTTCCAAGCAAGCGGCTTTGAGAGCGGGGCTGACAACGAAACGTTTCAGCATGACGAATGCCAAACACGGCCTGCATTCCAATGCCTAATCGAGCACATGCGTCCATACGATGCCGACTGGGCGGAAACCGAATGCGAGGTTCCAGCAGAAACGATGCGACGCATTGCAGACGAGTATGTCTCACAGGCAAAGATTGGTGAAACAATAGACATACAGGGACACACGCTGCCCTACCGACCAGTCGCTGTGATGCTAGGCAAAGGAGTCAACAATGGGTGGGGCGGCTACCACTGCTGCTGGGCGCGCACCTTACTCGCAACGCTGGTCGGCGCATTGGAAGTACCGGGGGGCACCTTGGGTACAACCGTCAAGCTGGTGCGACCGGCAACCAGCCGGGTTGGATCAGTTTTACCTGGCGAAGACGGTTTCATGCATCATTCATTTAATCCCACCAGCGCCAACGAATGGGAGAGGGAACCAAAGGTTCGTAATGCCTACAAAATGCTGGTTCCTCTCGCGTGTGACTCACCCTGGTCGCCAGCCCTGGGTCCTGCGCATCTACCTTGGTTGTTTCAGAAATCAGCGCCTAAGAACTGGCCAAGAACACAGCCACCCGATTTGTGGTTTTGCTACCGAACGAACCCGGCAATCAGTTCATGGAATACGCCAGAAGTTGCCGCGCGGCTCGCCGAGTTTCCGTTCATTGTTGCCTTTGCCTATACCGAGGATGAAACCAATCATTTTGCCGATGTGCTATTGCCAGAATCCACCGATCTCGAAAGCACGCAACTGATTCGAATTGGTGGTACCAAGTTTGTTGAAAATTATTGGCATCACGATGGCTGGGCAATTCGTCAAAAAGCCATTGACCCAATCCATGACACGATGGATATGACAGACATTGCTAGTCATCTAGCTCGAGAAGCTGGCATCTTGGATGGCTATGTCGATGCCATTAACCACGGCGCCGCGGGCAGCCGCCTGTCGCGGGCAAACTGTTATGACTTTTCTCTCGATAAGGGGAACATGCCGGTAGGTGATGACATCTGGGACGCTATGTGCAAAGCCGTCAGTTGGGATATGAGTGACGGAGACGAGATACATGACCTCAACTGGTTTCGCCGTGAAGGCTATATGCTTCGAGAGTTCCAGGAACTCGACTGGTATCTATACCCGGCTTTGGAACGCCAGGGTCTGCGTTTTGAGATGCCATACCAGGAACGGCTCACTCGTCATGGAAAACAGCTCGAACACCGACTGCGTGAAATTGGATTGGACTGGTGGGATGATCAGTTAGCTGAGTACGAGTTCATGCCGACTTACCAATCCTTCTCTGATATCTGGAAAAACTATGTCACCGAATTTGGTGAAGACCCCGAGGCTTATCCCTTCTGGGCATTGACTGCACACTCTATGCCCTATGCTTGGGGCGCCAACGTGGGCATTCCATTAATGCATGAGGTTGCACTCAATCTTACTGGGCACGATGGGGTTATCATTAATCGAGCACGGGCCCACGAACTAGCGATTAATGAAGGGGATGCCGTGATGATTGAATCGGTTACCGGCACCACTCAAGGTACCGCAGTGCTGCGTGAAGGAATCAGACCCGACACCATCTTGATGATCGGCCAGTTTGATCACTGGAAAACACCGATAGCCCGCGATTTTGGGTTGGCCAGCATCAACAGCGTCACTGATATCTCACTCAAACTAACCGACTCTACCGGTAGCAGTGCTGACCTGGTCAGGGTAAAGGTTTATCCCGTCGACAAGCATCTCGCAACACGCCATGACCGAATTTCCCGCGTGACCACGTCATGACCAATCGGCTTGCTGAAAGGCCCAATCCCCGGCGCTGGGGAATGGTCATCGACGTCAATCGATGTGTCGGTTGCCAGACCTGCACAGTGGCCTGCAAGCACTGGAACGACACACAGCCCGGTGTGCAATGGCGCAGTGTCATCGACGTCGAAACGGGACGATATCCCAATGTGGAACGGTTTTTCCTGGTCGTTGGCTGCCAGCACTGTGCAGTCCCACCTTGCGTCCCGGTCTGCCCGACGGGCGCTACCCAACAAAGAGATGACGGCCTCGTCACGATGAACTATGACACCTGTATTGGCTGCGCTGCCTGTGCAGTTGCCTGTCCATACGATGCACGAACCATTGCTCACGAGCACCAATGGTACTACGGTGAGGAAACCCTACAGGAGGAAAGCGCGCGGCACCCAGAGCGCGAAGGGGTTGCACAGAAATGTACTTTTTGCGTTGATAAAGTAGACGAGGCAACCGCCAGTGAACGGGATCCCGCGATTGACTTGGACGTGATGCCTGCGTGCGCCGCATCTTGCATCAGCAATGCCATTTATTTTGGTGACTTCAATAACCCGGCCAGCAACGTCTCCACATTGGTTCGTGACCAACCGACCATGCGTTTGAATGAGGACCTGGGTACTGACCCACAAATCAAGTACCTTTATTCCACTCCCACCGTACCGGGACGCGATGCTGATGCAGACGACTTTGACGAAAAACAACAGTCTGATCCGGCCAATCCACTGGTTGGTAAACGCCAAACATTCTGGGACTGGCGGGCGGCAATGAACTGGTGTCTTGGCGGCCTTGGCAGCGGGCTCGCAGCCTCAGCCTGGGTCGCCTACATCATCGGCCAGATTTCGATGCAGGAAATTCATCAGCTACAGCTAATTGCTGGCGTCATCATATTGGCCGGTTTGTTCTTCGTATGGCTAAAAATTGGACGTCGATGGCGCGCCTGGCGGGCGCTGTGGCGACCCCAAACGTCGTGGATGTCCCGTGAACTTTATGCAGCCGGCGTTTTTCTGGTCTCAGTAATGGCGACAACCCTGGTCAGCCAACCTGTGGTCGGGCTGTATCATCTCGCGGGTCTTGCGGCCGCCTGTTTCCTCTTATGCCAAGCAAGAATTCTTCACAGTGCCAAAGGCATTCCCGCCTGGCGCACACTTCGAGTTCCCTGGCTTATCGTTGCATCAGGCCTGCTTGAGGGCGTTGGTCTCACTCTACTGCTGGTATCAACGAATATGATCTCGAGCGGCGGCAGCGTTTATCTTGACCCCTCCAGGCTGGCAGGGGTGATGGTAGCCCTCGTATTATTGAACATGCTTTTGTGGCTCGGTTACCGCTATGGGGCCGATCGTGCAGCCAGACCACCGCTCGCAAATCGAATAGTCGACCAGATGTCGTGGCCATTACTCATCGTCGGACATCTGGTACCCGTTTTGCTAGCGTTGGCTGCTTGGTTGGATGGAGCGAGTAGCGCCGCGTTGCTCGGCACCGCTGGTTTCTTGGCGATGGCAGGCGGTACGTTCTGGAAATGCGGCCTGATTCTCAAGGCCTCTTACCAACACGGTTTTTCTCTCACTCGACTGCCGCAACGAGGCTCCGGCACCCGTGCGGCGCCCAGCCTGGTGGCTTGAACTTAAGCGACATATCGCGTCACTGTGCCCATTCATTTCTCCAGTCTCGAAATGACCGCACGGGAACGTCGGGCAAGCAACACACTCATCACTCAGGGGCTTGATGCATTGCTGGTATTCAAGCAGGAGTCGATGTACTGGCTCACTGGCTACGATACTTTTGGTTTTTCCATGTTCCAATGCCTGGTATTAACCGCCGACCGACGGACGGCACTGCTGACTCGTGCGCCAGACCATGGCACCGCACTTTACACCTCGAACATTCGTGACATTCGAATCTGGGTTGACCAAGCAGACAGTAATCCGGCCAGCGAACTGCAACATCTGCTGGATGAATTGGGTCTGCGTGGCGGCCGTATTGGGATCGAACTCGACTCCTACGGCCTCACTGCCTTTAACTGGCGTCTCCTTGAAACTCAGTTGGACGGCTTCGTCGACTGGATTGATGCCTCTTCTCTCATCCAAGAGCTGCGACGTAATAAAAGCTCACAGGAAATCGAATATATCCGGCGCGCGGCTACACTGGCTGACGATGCGTGGGATGCCGCAACTTCGCTGGCATCAGCAGGCACGTGCGAAGCCACCATCCTGTCGGCTATGCAAAGCGCGGTCTTGCAAGGTGGTGGAGATTATGGCGGCAACGAAATGATCATTGGCTCAGGGCCTGGAGCGTTGATGGTGAGATACACCAGCGGCCGACGCCATCTTGATCGAATAGACCAGCTGACTCTTGAGTGGTGTGGCGTCGAACGCCGGTACCACGCCGCCATGATGCGAACACTGCTTGTCGGTGAAGCAGATGCTACGCACCAAGCCATGCACCAGGCCTGTGTCAGTGCCTTGGTCGCGTGCGAGGAGACCATTGTGCCGGGGAATACCATGGGCGATGTGTTTGAGGCCCATGCACGGGTACTAGATGAGGCTGGTTATCGCCACCATCGGATGAACGCATGCGGTTACGGCATGGGCGCAGTTTATGCCCCCATCTGGGTCGACTGGCCCATGTTCTATGCTGACAATACGCTTACACTGAATGCAAATCAGGTCTACTTCCTTCACATGATTCTCCTTGATCGCGAGAAACAAAAAGCGATGACTCTGGGACACTCGGTTCTGGTGACGGAACATGGTTGTGAAAGATTGAGCCGATCGAGCCTTGAGTTGGCAGTCAACTGATCTGCTGGGCCCTGTGTGCTTCTTCGAATGTCATAACCAAACAATCTTACAAACGCACTCGTTAATACATGCTAAAAGCGAAACAACGGATAAGAATTGAGTGGGGCCACTGCGACCCCAGCGGCCTGATCTTTAACCCCAATTACTACATTTGGATGGATAGTGGGTCTCACCAGTTGATTGAAGCCTCTGGCTTCCCGACCACTGAGATGCTTCAAACGACACCCTTCAGAGGTTGCGCACTCGTTTCAAGTGGCATGACTTTTCGGCACCAGGGATACTGCAACGACCGGATTGAGTTAACCACCACCGTGGAAAAACTTGGAAACAAATCCTTTACCATGCGACACGAATTCACCAAGGATGACGTCTTGCTAGCGGATGGATTCGAAGTTCGTGTCTGGGGATGCACTGATCCGGAGGAACCCACACGGCTGATTGCGGAACGAATTCCCGATGAATTTCGCCAACTCCTCTCCGCCGAGGGTATTCACGACACGACCCCCTAGCACACCCGCTGTCAGCGTCAACACACTAACCTAATCGCACGACGAGTTTCTTATAGGAGTCCTCGGACCGCCAGATTCTCCATCAGCGCACGTGTGCCAAAAGTCCAGGGCAAGATGTCATCTGTCCTACGAACCCAGTTGATCAGGCAACCCAATTCCGGTGACGAAATTTCAACGCGGTCACCGATTTCATGAGTAAAACCCGTGCCAGGACCGCGTCGGTCTTGAGTGGGCGCAAACATGGTGCCGAGAAACAGCATGACACCATCTGGATACTGATGATTCCGGTTGAGCGTTTGGCTGACCAGGTCGGACGGTGAGCGGCTGATCTCCTTCATGGGGCTGATGCCCTCGATTACAAAACCGTCCTCACCCTCCACCCGCAGTGACACCTCAAGTTGCTCCAACGCGGTCATCGTGAATGTCGTATCGAGCAGGCGAATAAATGGACCGATGGCACAGGACGCATTGTTGTCCTTGGCCTTGCCCAACAACAAAGCTGAACGACCTTCGACATCGCGCAGATTGACATCGTTGCCCAGTGTCGCACCAACGATCTGACCACGCGAAGAAACCGCCAGTACCACTTCAGGCTCAGGATTATTCCAGTTCGATATCGGATGAATACCGATCTCATGACCCACGCCGACTGACGCCATCGGCGGTGCTTTGGTAAAGATTTCAGCATCAGGCCCAATCCCCACCTCCAGGTATTGTGACCACAGCTCCATTTCCTGAAGCAGCACCTTTATTTCAGCCGCCTTTTCGGAACCTGCCTGAACCCCCCGTAAACTCTCTCCAACCACTGGTAACAAGCGAGCACGGATCGCGGCGGCTTTGCTCGGATCGCCCTTTACCTGCTCCTCAATCACGCGCTCCAGCATGCTCTGTGCAAAAGTCACGCCGGCCGCCTTGATCGGTTGCAGATCGCTCGGGGCCAGCAACTCGCCCGCCAACCCCGGAGAACCACTCTCATCAGGCAGAAAGTCATCGAGCACGGCCAGAACAGGAAAAGTGTCCACCGCATTCAGCGCATTCAGAAGATCTTCTCTATCGAGCAACCCGGATACCGTCGGCGACAGACAGTTCAGATTGCGTACCTGCTGTCCATCGATCAGGACAACACACGGTCCATTTTCACTTGCAGACCACACGCGACCAATCAGCCGCGACGAATCTCCATCAACCGGCAGGATATCGCCGGGCGTCAGATAACGAGCCATGGATAGTTCCCTCCCCTCACAAGAGTTCCGGTTCAAGCATTACCTTGAGATCCGAGCCTGCATTCTTCATCGCTTCAAATTTGGTTGGAAAATTCTCTAGACTCACCGTGCTGGTGACCAGTGCCATCGCGGGAATACGTTCACTTGCCAACATGTCCACGACAAACTGAAAATCCTCTTTCGAATAGACAAAGGCAAAGGTCATGTGAAGTTCTTTGACAATTGCTTTGGCTGGGAAAAATGTATCCGCCGCCATACATAACCCGACAATGACCAGATGCGCGTCGACTGGCGCCTGATCCACACCGAGTTGCAGTGTGCCTGGAATACCAACACAGTCAAAAACGATCGCTGGGGCACGACCGGCAAGTTGCCTGACACGCTCGCTCACGTCCTCAGTTGAGGCATCGATTGCCCCGGTTGCACCGAACTGTGCAGCACACTGCGATCTCTCTGGAACACGGTCACTGACGATGACGTCGCGAGCGCCGAAAAAACGACACCATAGGGCTACGGACAATCCCACCGGACCCGCGCCGATAATCAACACAGCGTCACCTGCCTGTAAACCTGCGCGCTTAACCGCATTGAGTCCAACCGCGAGAGGCTCCACCAAAGCACCGGCATGAAAATTAACTGCCTCGGGAAGACGCAAGGTCTCGGCAACCCCCACACGTGTGTATTCGGCATACGCGCCAGTCAGGTTCGCACTGGCCCGGGTAATAACCGTTGGACACCGATACGAACGCCCGGTGCGGCAGACTGCGCACGACCCACAGCCGATGAACGGCTGTGCCACCACCCGTTCACCTGTTTGGAAATGGGCGCGAGCATTCTTTCCGACCTCAACCACTTCACCGGAGAATTCGTGCCCCATGACAGAATCCGTTACCAGATCGCGCCAACCCGCGGTGGCATCGATACCTTGAGACCAATGCAGATCGGTGCCACAGATTCCACACGCCTTGACCTTAAGGATCAGATCATCTGGGCCCGGTTCGGGTTCAACCACTTCTTCGATCACCAGTGGGGCACCCGCTTGCTTGAAAACTGCTGCCTTCATTGCCACCTATGAATTACTGTGTAACTCAATAATATCGCCATCACACACCAAATGCTCGGCACTGACCTGCTGGCCCGCAAACTGCCCACCGCCCCAAAGTCGTGCAAACTTAAGTGAACTGGCGATATCCTTGTGTACCAGCCGTGCCACGTCGCGCACAGTCCCGCCTCGACGCACGGTAAACGGTTTATCAAGATCTGCCGGCTTACCAGGAATTCGAGTGTACACACGAACAATTTCCAGTGCGCTGGCCAGAAACGGCCCCAGCTGCTCCAGCCCCTCACCGGTCTTCGCCGACACCGCCATTGCGGGCAAATCAGTGCCCAATAGTTCCTGCAACACTGCCACCTCGTCGGCCCCACCAAGATCTGCCTTGTTTGCCAGCAGCAGGGTCGGCAGGTCATTGCGAAACGGATCAGCGATTAATTCGTCCGACTCTGTCACTGTCCCATTGGTGGCGTTGTTGACAAACGCCGGCCCTGCGCTATCGTCCTGGACCTCGACTCCAGGCCAGCTTGCCAGCAAGCTGACCCGCTTCTCTGCCAGCCTTTCGAAAATCACCTGCACCTGTTCAACACAGTCCGGTTCAGCAGGATCCACCACTAACATTGCAGCATCGGCAGGTTGCAGCGCGTTGATGTACCAACTTTCCATGAAATCCGGGGACACCGGTGGTAAGTCGATCAATTGAAACTGAATATCCTCGAACGGCATCATCCCAGGTTGCGGCCAGTGGGTTGTAAACGGATACACACCGATCCCCGCACCCGAACGGGTCAACCGATCATGGAGAGTCGACTTACCGACATTGGGTGCACCGATCAAGCTAACCTGTGCAGCACCTTCGGCACGAATGACCTGAACCGGTCCAACGCGGTGCGCCCCTTTTTTCGGCCCCGACAACTCCTCTCTGAGTTGTTTGATTCGAGTCTTGATGTCGGCCTGTAGATTTTCTGTCCCCTTATGTTTTGGGATGGTGCGGAGCATGTCCTGCAAGCACTCGAGCCGCTCACGCGGCTCTCGTGCCTGGCGGTATTCCACCTCGGCCTGTTTATATTCTGGACTAACGTTTGTCGGCATTGTCTACTGATCGTTCGCTGTGATCGGCCTTCTCAACCCGCTGCCAGGGTCGCCTCAACAAAATCGAGTCGATCCTGTCCGAAAAACATCTCATCACCAACGAAGAACGTCGGTGCACCGAAAGCGCCACGCTTAACTGCCTCCTCAGTATTACTTTTCAATGTCTCCTTCACATCCTGTGCTGCAATGGCGACGAGGAAGTCTTCGGCACCGATACCGATCGCACCCAGCACCTCAGCGATGATGGTTGGTTCATTCATGTCCTTTCCTGTCACCCACATGGCTGAAAAAATCGCCTCGCTATACTGATCCAATCGCCCTCGCTGCTGGTAGGCCACAGCCCCACGCATCAACGCCAATGTATTTACCGGAAAGAATGGATTAAAAAGGAACGGCACTTCGTAGCGTTGCGCAAAACGCTCCAGATCGTCACCCATGTACCGTGACTTTGCCGGTACCGTTGCCGGACTCACATTACCGGTTGCCTTAAACACACCGCCCAACAAGAACGGGCGCCAAAGCACGGTTGCTCCATGCCGCTCCGCGATTTTGGGGAGTTGGGTCGCCGCCAGATAAACGGTCGGACTACCAAAATCAAAAAAGAACTCTACTGACTTCGACATAATCTCACTCCCCATTCAGAATTTTTCCAGCCACGGCCGCAGATCCATTTCGTGAGTCCACGCCGACCGTGGCTGGCGGTGAATTTGCCAATAGACCTCTGCAATGTCGTCGGGATTGAGAATCCCATCATGTGCTTTCGTCGCATAACGTTGTGGAAACATTTTCTCGATCCACTCAGTGTCAATCGCGCCATCGATCACGACATGAGACACATGAATGCCCTGGGGAGAAAATTCTCGTGCCATCGATTGCGCCAGTGCACGCAGGGCAAATTTGGCCCCCGCAAAAGCTGAAAAACCAGACGCTCCCCGCAGACTTGCCGTAGCACCTGTAAACAAAATCGTGCCGTACCCTCGCGACAGCATATAACGCGCCGCCTCCCGCCCGGTTAGAAAACCGGCAAAGCATCCCATCTCCCATACCTTGTAATAAACCCGGGATGTGGTTTCAATCAGCGGGAATCGCACATTGCCACCCACGTTGAAAACACACACCTCAACGGGCCCAATCTCTTTTTCTATGGTGGCAAACAATGTCGCGATCTGATCCTCTTTACGGCCATCAGCACCAAATGCTCTAACCTCACCACCTTCCTGCTCAATGCGCGCAACCAGCGGTTGGAGTTTGTCCACGTTTCTGCGACAAACACACGCAAAGTACCCTTCCCGAGCAAACCGACGCGCAACCGCACCACCGGTCGCATCACCGGCACCCATCACAACCACCACTTTTTTTTTGCTCATACCGGCTTATGAAGAGAGTTTCCGCATCACCAGACGCTCATTTGGCTGAAACGTTCGACCCACTTTAGCCATCGGCCTACCGTTGAGTTTGACAATGTCCGCCGTAAAATCGAATTGACCGCTGAGAAACGCTGACCCCACACCATAAGCATCCGTTGGCACACCCGCGGCTTCAAAACGAGTGATTTTTTCCGCATCAAATCCTCCCGTGACTACAATACGAACATAGTCGAACCCCTCGTCATCGAGCGCTTTGCGGACATTCTCTACCAACTGACGATTTACTCCTGTCGGTGCGTCTGCTCCCAATGCCGCGGCCACGGAAACATCCACCAACCGTTCCGAGGTATCCAGCCGAACAGCCCATAGCCGCTCCTTGAGCGCACGAGCCACTTCAAGTGAAGTTTTAACGCAATCATTTTCAAAATCGACCAACGCAACCAAGGGCGTATCTGGAAATGTATCGGCGAAATGCTGTGTCGCCGCAACGGTGTCACCGTCAAAAGCGGCAATCAGCCCATGCGGAATCGTACCAGCACCTTTCATGCCCCACCATTCTCCTTGTGCGTCAGTCGACACCGATTCGGCACCACCAATGGAGGCCGCATAACCGTCTCCACCCTGAACCGCCCAGTGATCAAATCGGGCTGGGAAAAAAAACACCGGCTTTCCATTCGCCGCCCTGGTGACTCCTGAGACATTGGTCGCGATTCGGGTACGCCTTGCTAGAACGCCAAGATAAAGTGTCTCGAGATGGATGAACTCACCGATAGGTCCCTCGATCAGAAGTGAGGTTTCCATGGGTGCCACAGGATCGCCATCGCGCAGTGTGTAGACTTTGATATCCTGCGCATGACTGACCCATTCCTGGTCAAGAGCTCCCTCCACCCAACGCCTCTGCTCAAGTGCCTCGCGCAACTTGACCGGATCGCCTCGATACAGTGAGCGAATTCGCTTTTTAAGTTCAATCAATTCATCGAACCAATCAAACGCCCGCGCCGAATCTTGGTAATGACCCACGCCCAGTAATAAGATAGCGAGGGATTCTTCCACGCCACAAAGTACTGCCTGTTGCTTTTGAAAAACCTGAACGGTTGCTATATCTCGGTGCCCGACCCGCTCCAAGGTGCGCTTGGCACGCCAGAAATACACATCGCTGCGGTACCCGCGCCGCATCTCATGCACCGGCAAATCAAACACCTCGGTCGGAATAGCGATCGGCACTGCATCTCCAGGAACACTCCTCATCTAACCTCTACCTCCCATGATCGCCTTCAAACAATACTGCGAAGTTCCGTCAGTAACGACCTGAGCTTCGTCTTATCTGAATTTGTGTCGACCGGTATACTGAACTCCAGGTGGGTCACTAACTTACCAAAACGGGCCTTTAAAAGATCACCAATTTCATCATAGGTCCCGACCACGGCGTAAGTGTGGAGGACATCATTGTCGATCAATTTTTCCATCTCCTGCCAGCGCTGCGCGCGTGAGTACTGACTTAACCGATCAGCCAACTCACCCAAGCCGTGGACTTCAAACGCTGCACGATAACCTGGTGTAGAGGCATAAAAAGCAATTCGCGCACGCACCGTTTCGATGCGTTGTGCCAAAGTCGCTTCGTCTGCAGCTGTTGCCACCAACGGTTTCATACACATCGCAACTTGACGCGGATCTCGGCCCCGACGCGCCGCACCATCAGCAACAGCCGGCAACATCACTTCAGCAATGTATTTCGGCGTAGACACCGGATGCGCCCGGACTCCATCAGCAACTTCGCCCGCAACCCGACACATATACGGATTCACAGCTGCAATATGTATGGGAATGATCGGATGCTCAATCGGACCCGGATCAAACAAGGGCACCATCAAGTTGAGTTGGTAGCGATCGCCGCGGTGATCCAGCGCCGTGCCGTGCTGCCAACAATCCCATACGCAACGCAGTGCATCGATATATTCCCGCATCCACGGCCCCGGAGGATGGTATTCCAATCCGAAGCGACGTCGAATATGGCCTCTGACCTGAGAACCAAGTCCCAGCACAAAACGCCCCTGAGACAATTTTTGCAGGGTCCATGCGGTCATTGCTGTGACAGTGGGGCTACGCGGAAAAGCCAAGGCGACCGAGGTCGCAAGGCCCAATGTGCGGGTCGCCTGGGCGGCGAGCGCTATCACAACATAGGGATCCTCTTTTGTCTCCTCTACCACCAGACCATCGTATCCAAGCGCCTCCACTTCTGTCGCACCAGCACCAATCGTACCAATATCCATGGGATTGTCCGCCGCCCGGACTCCAGGGTCGAGCTTCCCCAACGGCAGCAGTGTCTCGATTTTCATGGTTGGTCAGTCCTCTTGGCCATCTTTAGTTAATCGTATTGTCATTGGGACGGCGTCATTTTTCTCAACCGATTGCCAATGTTAGTTCAAAGCCCGTATTCAGGGAGAATCCTGCGAGAAAACTGCACCTTAGTCCCGCTCCATCAGGTTAATATCACGTCTGTTGGCAGCGACGCACGAGGTCTAGTTGACTGCCTGTCCCGTGCTATGCACAACCCGCACTAACCGGGGAAACAATCGTTGGAACGATCGTTTACAAAGGAAGTACAAAACCTGCAGCTCGGTGATGGTGAGACCTTCCATGGCGAAGGTATTCTAGCGATCACCAAGGCACTACTGCAGGCGGGGGTATCGTATGTCGGCGGTTACCAGGGCGCACCCGTTTCTCACCTGATGGATGTCTTGGGTGACGCACATGAGATTCTCGATGATCTTGGCGTGCACTTTGAGACCTGTGCCAACGAGGCGGCGGCAGCGGCCATGCTGGGTGCGTCAATCAACTATCCTTTGCGTGGCGCGGCGGTGTGGAAATCGGTTGTTGGCACCAACGTGGCATCCGATGCCTTGTCTAACCTTGGGTCGGCTGGCGTTAAGGGCGGTGCGGTGATTGTGCTTGGCGAAGACTACGGAGAAGGCGCGAGCATCATCCAGGAGCGCTCCCATGCCTTTGCCATGAAATCACAATTGTGGCTCTTTGATCCCCGGCCACATTTACCAACTGTAGTCGATCTGGTGGAAAAAGCATTCGACCTTTCCGAAGCATCTAACACGCCGGTCATGATTGAATTCCGTATCCGCGCTTGTCACATGCACGGTCGGTTCGTTGCCAGAGATAATCGTAGGCCCGAATTCTCTCGTCACCAAGTACTGGAGGAACCAGACTTTGACTACAGCCGCATCTGCTTGCCACCGGCCACATACGCGCAGGAAAAGCAGAAGATTGAGCAACGCTACCCGGCAGCCATTCAATTTATTACCGAACACAAACTGAATGAATACCATGAAGGCTCGCGCTCCGATGTTGGCATCATCATGCAAGGTGGGCTATTCAACTCAGTAGTGCGAGCACTACAGCAACTCGAACTCGCCGATACCTATGGCGAATCGTGCGTGCCACTTGCTATCCTTAACGTCACCTATCCGTTGGTGCCAGAGGAAATTACTCGGTTCTGCGCGTCGAAACGATCGGTACTGATCGTCGAAGAGGGCCAACCAGCATTTCTTGAGCAGGCCATCGAGAGCATTCTGCGCAAAGGCGACATCCAAACTGTCGTCTTTGGAAAGGATGTTCTACCCATGGCAGGCGAATATGTCGCCGAGGTACTGCTAAAGGGCATTGCTACCTTTCTTGAGAACAATGGGCCGAGCATAACAGCAGATCACAGAGGCGAAATCGTGACGCGCATCGATGACCTGAAATCCAGCGCAAGCACTCAACTCGGTGCCCCCGTGCCGCCGAGACCACCGACGTTCTGCACAGGTTGCCCCGAAAGACCCGTATTTACCGCTATCAAGCTTGTGCAACGCGAACTTGGCAATGTCCATATTGCCGCCGACATCGGATGCCACACGTTCTCGACCCTGGCGCCGTTCAACCTCGGCAATACGGTACTCGGCTACGGGCTCGGGCTGGCCAGTTCGGCAGCAGTCAACCCCGCCATGAAACGACGCACTATCTCAATTATGGGTGATGGTGGTTTCTGGCATAACGGCCTGTCTAGCGGTATCACAGGCGCAGTATTCAACCAGGCGGATTCGGTTCTTGTCATCATGAACAACGGCTACTCGTCTGCTACCGGTCAGCAATATCTTCCTTCTACAATGCATCCCTCCACACGACTTCGCACTGGCCACCACATCAAGGCCGCTCTGCAAGGTGTCGGGGTGCAATGGATAAGGACCCGTGTGACATACAAAGTTGCCCACATGGTGAAAACCCTTCGCGACGCACTCACCACAACAACCGGTGGGCTGAAAGTTATCATCGCCGAAAGCGAGTGCCAGCTGGCCCTGCAGCGGCGCCTTCGTCCTCAAATACAGGAACAACTGGCAGCGGGAAAGAAGGTAATCACACCGCGCTTCGGTATCGATCCTGAGACCTGCACGGGAGATCATTCGTGCATTCGCCTTTCCGGATGCCCGTCACTGACCATTAGACCCAATCCAGATGTTCTGCGGGAAGACCCGATCGCGACTGTGATTGATAGTTGCGTCGGCTGCGGTCTTTGTGGCGAGGTCTCGCACGCCGCCATCCTGTGTCCGTCATTCTACCGTGCGGAACGGATTCGCAATCCGGGGTGGTTCGAGTCCGCACTACACCGGCTCCGACGTACAGTTACGCATCATTTGGGCGGTAAAGATGCTCTCCCGGTATGAGTTCCTCGAAGCCTGGTATTGACCGTCCTCTAACCATCGTCATCGCTGCTATGGGTGGGGAGGGTGGTGGTCTGCTCGCGGACTGGATCGTTGAAGGCGCCAAACATTCCGGCATCCTGATTCAATCAACGTCCATTCCTGGCGTCGCACAACGAACTGGCGCAACTGCGTATTATCTTGAAATGATGCGCGCTCTCGAGAGTCACGCCATCGATCCCGTCTTTGGTCTCTATCCGGCCCCGGGATATATAGACATTGCGGTTGCCTCGGAGTTAATCGAAGCCGGCCGGTTGCTTGAGAAAGGACTGGTGAGCCCGGATCGAACCACGCTGATTGCCTCAACCCACCGCATTTACACAATGGCCGAGCGAACCGCCTTGGGGGACGGTCGTTTCAATACGCAGGGCATTATGAACGCGGCCCGTGAACTTTCGCACCGTCTCGTAATGAGTGATCTCGTCGACCTGGCACGCGAACGAAACACGGCACTTAACGCCATCATTCTTGGGGCCATTGCCGGCACAGGACTATTACCATTTTCGAACAATGCGCTGGAAACAGCAATCACCACTCGGGGCATTTCCGTTGCAAGCAATCTTGAGGGTTTTCATGCGGGCCTAGAACTCGCCAACACACAGTCAGTAACCGAAAATTCAGTCGATCTCAGTAACACTCCGCCCCTTACCGGGCACGTTGCTCATCCGTTAATTACCCGTGCCAGACAGAGCCTTCCCTCTACTGCGCTGGATGTCATAGAGTCTGGCATTGCACGTCTGATTGACTACCAGGACACAGAGTATGCGGCTCTCTATCTTGATCGAGTCGAGCGTATAGCGGCCGTAGACCGGGAAACCAAACAATCGGACAAAACAACCCTGACCCGTGAAGCGGCACGACATCTCGCCTTATGGATGTCCTACGAAGACGTCATGCGAGTCGCCGATCTTAAGTCACGCTGCAAACGCATCACACGAGTTCGTCAGGAATCGGGTGCCACACTCGATGAACCCGTCCGCATCACCGAGTTCCTTAATCCTGGCATCGAGGAATTCGCCACCCTCTTGCCGATTGGCGTCGGTCGCAGTCTTATGCGGTGGGCCGACAACCGAGGCATTACGCATCGCCTCCACCTACCCATGCACGTCCGTTCAGACACCATTTGGGGAATGATTCGACTGCGTTTCCTGGCTTGGCTCAGCATACGCCGACGCAACAGTTACCGATTTGTCCTAGAGCAAGCGATGATAGAACGCTGGCTTGACGCTGCCATACAGGCTGCCAAGATTGATCTGAACTTCGCGTTTGAAGTCATCTGCTGCGCGCGCCTTATCAAGGGCTACAGCGATACTCGCGAGCGGGCAAATCGTCATTTTGACCACCTGCTCGAACGCATTGTCACTCCCGCACTCGCCGGCCTCCTGGCGCCGGTCACGGCGACCGCGTGGCTTAAGGATGGCTGTGCCGCAGCCCTTGCTGATGACGAGGGTAAGGGCCTGGAAGCCATCCTCGATCAGGGCCCGCCGACCAGCGCCTTCACAGCTAGTCAATCACCCGCTGCTGCGACCCCTCCCGTCACCGCCTGAATTCTCTCAAGCGACACCGACTGACCATCGAATGAGATCGGCAGGTCATAACTCCAGATGTTGACATCATAGCCTGCTTCCCTTAACTGCTCGCCGCGAGTCGATAAGTAACGCTGTAAGCTTGGCTGTGTGCGATAAGCACCAGTCAAAACATAGTCAAACAACGACTGCATGTGAAAGGTTCGAAACGCGGCTGCCGCCCGCACAATTTCTGTTCCGTCTGGATCAAATAGTACGACTGTCGGAAAATAATTGATGTCCAGTTCTTTAGCCCAACGAGCGGCCGTCGTCGTTGCACTCGACGGCGTAATCACAGGCGTCTGAGCTGCAGCATCAAGCAACACGTTATCGAATCGCTTAACCCATTGATGAGTCAACGGCTCACGCATCACCTGATGATGAAGAATGTCACACTGACTGCATGCGGCACGTTCAAAAAACACCGCCAGCGGCCGGGAGACGTTGCCGATATGACGGTTAAGGCGATACGGTGGTTGCATAAACCACTCTTCCACTTCGCTCTTCACCAATGTTTCATCACGTCGATCGTTCATGAGGTAATTGTGAAAACTTCCTTCGTTTTCACGCTGAAGATAAACGTAGTCCATCGCCTTCAGGAAGTCAGCCGGTGGATGATAGCCATCGAGCCGCAATACAATTCGGCCACTTTCATCAAAAAACAGCAAGGTCGGCGTAAACTGAACCCGTAACGCTGCAGCCAATGTTTTTTCAGAAAACGTCTGCCCATCGACACGAACCACCTCGCGATCACCCCACATGTTGATTGCAATAAGGTCAAAATGAGCACGTACCGTCTGCGCGATATCAGGATGCGCTAAGTTGTCCGTCACCAACTGGTTGCAGTAGGGGCAGCCGCGTTGCCAGAAGTAAAGCAGCAGACGCCTGCCTTCGGCACTCGCTTCAGCAATATCTTCCCTGAAATCAAGGAAGCTTTCCTTGAACCAACTCGGATGCGGTGTTTCGATCGCACCGTCAAATTCACCAGGTCGCGTTTCTGAAGCACTGATCGGAGAAATCAATAATAGAAACGCAAGCGCAAGAAAAACGACGGCGTTCAGTCTGGAGCTGGCAGTCATCACATTTAAATAACGACTAGTTTTCATTCTTATTAGGGCGTCACCAACTGATATAAGCGAACCCACGGGTCTGAAAATCAATCAAGGCTTCGACACCGATCGGTACTACTTCGACAAAACTGAACAGATCTTTTGACGACCAGCCCAAACTTTTCATCGTGTTCCCGCACGCTCTAAAGTGAACGCCATAATCGGCAAGAGATTGTACTTTTTCTTTAACCTCCTGCTCTACCGGGCTCACCGGTGATCGTCCCAAAATGTGCAACCCTGGTCCGATTGCAATAACAACAATTTCTATGTCATCACCGTGTTTGCGAATCAATTCCCCAATTGAGAACAAAACACTTCGATGATAGGTCGCATCAGAACGATTGAACTGGTACACCACTTGATAGGTAGTGGATCGCCCGAAGTGGGCCTCCGTATGGTGCGCCACGACCGGGCTCACGTACCCCACACTCACTGCGAGCACGATAGACAAACGCGCCGCAAACCGTCGCAAACGGCGCCCCCACGACTCGACGTCAGGGCCGGATGTAGGCAAATCCCTGCCCCTGAAGGCGCGCGATCTCAGCCACCCCACTGGCGACAATATCCTGTTCATCAACATCATAGAGATCATTGGTAGGATCCACCTGCTTTCCCCGCAAGGTATTGGCACACACCAGAAACTGAACGCCCCGATCTTTCAGCGCTGCGATCGTCGCCGTCACCTCATCCGTCGCGTAGCCGGTTCTAAACAACGTGTTGTCCGCCATGTCTGGCTCCAACAACAACGTCAAACCCTCGCCATGTAGAATGGCTCTAAGATCTAGTTTCTCTTCGCCGACGGCATTAAGATGATTCCGGATGTAACGTAAGGTCTGTTGCTGCGCCTGTGCATCATCAAAAGTCACATGGTAAATCACCTTCTGTGATGTACCATCGTCAGCCAACAGTAGCGCATGCCAACCGGCCACAATATACAAAAGCAACATCGGCAGTAAATAATTCTTGGACCTGAACATTTGTTCGTGCATACCGATGTCTTGTTCCCTGTCCACTGCAAACTTACAGCTTAACCAACGCGAATAAATGCGGGTACAGTGTAGCCGTTGCGGCACAACAGCCGGCATTCATAGCCTACCTTCACCGTGACAAATGACCACCTATGTCCATAATCAACGAAACCATTAACCTGCTTGAAAACCGGGTCAGTATCCGCCGCTTCTCCGACGAATCGGTGGAACCCCATCTTATTAATGCGGTTTTGCATGCCGCTTTTCGCGCGCCAACCTCCTCTAACATTCAAGCCTATAGCGTTATCGTCGTACGGAATCGCGACACCAAAGCCTCACTTTCAGCCGTTACCAGAAATCAGCAACACGTGCTGAATGCGCCAGTCTTCCTTGCGTTTTGCGCGGACCTCACACGAATTGAGTACGCCACGAATAAGAACGGGCACAACATGGAGGACAACAACCTTGAGATCGGGCTGGTATCGAGCCTAGATGCGGCGCTGGTTGGAATGTCCGCTTATCTTGCGGCCGAATCGACTGGCCTGCGCGGCGTGATGATCGGTGCTGTCCGCAACAATGCGCTTGAAACGGCTCGTATTCTTGGCCTGCCCCACCGAGTCTACTGTGTCTACGGCATGTGCCTCGGCTGGCCCTCAGAAAGCCCCCCACAAAAACCGCGTATGGCATTCAACACGATGGTGCACGGGGAACGATATGGAATCACATTGAATGGCGACCCAATCGAGCACTCAGTGGAGTCATATGACACCGAGCT
>Ga0066376_10000343_pt1 | contig 41885 bp, 38 predicted proteins | sample Knorr_S15_td_Bot_FD_77009 | JGI IMG/M metagenome (GOLD analysis project Ga0066376, IMG submission 77009) | Marine microbial communities from Southern Atlantic Ocean transect - Knorr_S15_td_Bottom_ad_5009_LV_A | ecosystem: Environmental > Aquatic > Marine > Oceanic | place: Southern Atlantic... | reverse complement strand
GGCAGCACTTCAGGATGCCGCATCGATCGCGGGTCTGTTGATCACCACCGAAGCGATGGTGGCGGAAAAACCTGCACCGGCAGGCGCCGCTGGCGCGCCTGCAATGCCTGACATGGGCGGCATGGGCGGCATGATGTAAGCCTGCCTTAACTACTTTAAGCTTATAAAAGAACCGCGTTTCGGGTAATAACCTGGATCGCGGTTTTTATTATCAATACACCTAAGTGAGTTTTCAATTATATGTCCCGTTACCTTGATCTAATTTATGTCGGACCAGAACAAGCTTTACCCATCCTAGTTGCCCTTGTGTTGTGGATTGGTTTGGCTGGCCTGGGCGCCCTTTTTATCGGCAAAGATCGTCTAATCGAAGCAAATGTCATTTTTGGCTGGGCCATTGTATCGGGGTTATTCACGATTGTTGGTGTGCTAATGCGTGCACCATTCTTATACATATCAATTCTGCTTGCCTTGTTCTCTCTCATTGGAATCTATCGTTCCTTTAAATATGATCAAAAAATATTCATCCCGGGCATCTGGCGCGTTTTTATTTTGGCGCTGCCATTACTGTGGATTGGCGGTGCTATGGAGCCGTCGCAATGGGATGAATTTTCGCATTGGCTCCCGGCATCAAAATACTTGTTGGCGCTAAACGGATTTCCAAACAACGAGTTACCTTATCTCGGTGCCTTCATGTTTCCGGCCTATCCATTTGGCTGGCCTATTCTCACTTATCTGGCCGGTCTCGTTGCTGGAAAATTTTTAGATAATGTCAGCAGTACGATAAACGTACTCTTACTTCTTTCATTTTCCACTTTTGCCTTACGCACAGCTTTACGTGTATCAGGCCGAGTGGTTCAAGATGAAATTAGGTGGGTATTCGCCGCCTTTATTGTGCTGTTTGCGACGCTATTTAATCCAACATTTATTCAAAAGATTGTGCTCACCGCCTATTCCGATGTCAGCACTTCCGTGGTTACAGGATTCAGTGTGTTGTTGGGATATTATTTTTTGGAAAGCCTTGCTGGCCGCGTAAAAATATCACCTTTGTCAATTGCGGCACAATTTGGATTAATACTAAGTCTGTTGATCAATGTGCGGCAAACCAATCTCGTTCTTTTTGTGATCATTGTTTTTGCTGTTTTGGTATTAGTTCTGCGCGACCGGGATATAAGAATTGGGTCCTTTTTTAAACTTGTGCCCATCGTCGTTATTCCGGCAACCATTGTGTATTTGGCGTGGCGCTATCATGTGACGGTTAGTTTGGGAAAAATATCCGGTGCGGAAGCCAGGTTGCTCCCGTTTGAAGCATGGAACATTAAGGAAATTCCAGCAATTATTGCGCAAATGGGCGTTGTAGCTTTCAAAAAAATTGGCTTTTTTGCACCGATGTTAATAGCCTGTGTCTTTGCGGTTCGGGGAATTTTTAGATTTAAGACGACCTTCGATCGAATTTCGGTATTAGTGGCCATTTTATTTCTTGGTTATACCTCGTTTTTACTTTTGATGTATGTCGGACATTTCGGTCGCTCATCCGCACTCAGCGTCATTTCGTTTTGGCGCTATAGCACTCACAATGGCATGGTTGCAGTTGCCTTTATTTCGATTGGTATACTTTATTTTGCCAAAACCCGTCTTCGTAAAGAAAGTATAAATCAATGGGCCAAGAGTTTAGCAATTGTGTCTGTGCTCATTTTGCCGTTTGGCATGGCCCACAAATTGAGATTTGATTTGGAGCCTCCAAAACCACATTTCACTCGTGTAGCAAAAGAAATTGCAGCTAGTGTGGATCGTGATACCGGTGTCTATATCTTTGATCCTCTTGGTACGGGCGAGTCTGGGCTAATTACTCGGTATCACCTGGCGCGGGTAAATACTCAGTGGCTATCGGCGTTTCATGGCAACAAAATTACTAATACCGAAAAGTTCTTTGCTAAGGTCGGGTCAAAAGATTTGCTGTTGGTTCATTCGACCAGGTCTGGGGTAGAAAGTTTATTAGGTCTGGACCTGAACGATGACAAATCCTATTTGTTGCGGCGTAAAAATGCAGGGTGGGAAATTTCGCAAGAATGGGAAAAGCCTGCCAATCACCGCAACTAATTTTTCAATTTGTCGCTAAAAACTCTTTTGTCTCTTTAATCACGTCGGCCAATCCGAGCCGGTGAATTTCGACGCCTTCCGGAAACGCGCCTTTGAGGCGCGACGGCATGGCGCGGTCCAGCATGACAAATACGCCGTGGTCATCTGCCTTGCGTATGAGGCGTCCAAATGCCTGTTTTAGTCTAAGGCGTGTCAACATATCGTCATAACGCACACCTGAATGTTTGGCTTCGAAATCTGCTTTGCGGGCTTTGTGGAGAATTGTCGGGCGTGGCCAGGGAACCCGGTCATACACCACCAGCCTAAGCGCCCGCCCCGGCACATCAATGCCGTCCCGCACAGCGTCCGTGCCCAGCAGGCAGGCATTTTCTTCGGCTCTGAAAATATCGACCAGCGTTCCCGTATCGAGCGGATCGACATGCTGAGCGAGCAGCACCAGATTGTCCATTTCGGGTGCATCGGCAAGACGTTGGTGAACTTGGTGCAATCTGGCGATTGAGGTAAATAGCCCAAGCGCGCCGCCGCCGCTCGCGGCCATCAATTCCCGGTAAGCGGCTGCGGTTTGGTCTGGATTGTTTTTATCTATATCGCTGACGACATAGACCCGCGTTTGATTGGCATAATCAAAAGGCGATGGCACGGCTATCTGTGATGGTGGCGCAGCCATGTAGTCAAGGCCGGTTCGGGCTGTTGCCGCGTCCCAATTGTCTTCATCCCGAAGTGTCGCAGAGGTAATTAGCGCACCGTGCGAGGCATCCAAAACTTGCTCGGCAAAAGGTTTGGTTGGATCAACAAAATGGCGATGAAGGCCGGTGTCATAGTCTCGACCCTGATAGCGCTCAACCGACATGAAATCGACAAAGTCTTCCGGTGTATCATCGGCAAGATTCTCAAGCATATTGCGCCAAGCATTTATTTGAGTGATGCAACGCCGGTCCAAACTACGCGCCACTGCTTCGATGCGCTGACGGGTCGAGATGTCGAGTTCATCTGCTTCATCATCGAGTTTGTCGGTGAGAATTTGAACAAGTCTCTTCGCGGGCCTGGAAATTTCACCGAGTGCATCGGCCAGTTCTTTAGCGGCTTTCACTAAATTTTCAACAGGTGGATGAGCGGAGGTCTCCAAATCATAAGGTCCTTCAGCATTTGGATCTCGGGCATAAACCTGCCCGCGGGTTAGTCCCAAAAATATTTCTGCCGGGCCATGTGGATTGCCGCCGGCAATGCGTTCCTGCCAACCCTGATTGGGGAGCACGCGCGTCGCCGCCAGCGTATGCGACAGCGCCGCCATGGCGTCGTCATTGTCGGAGATTAGGTCCTCAATTCTAGTTTTCAGACCGCGCGCGCGTGACGAACGCCGTCCCTCAGCCCCCATGACCCAACGCCTGAGGTCGGAGGCTTCAACGCCGGTAAGATGGGCTGAAAAAGCACTATCTGCCGCTTCAAAGAGGTGGTGTCCTTCATCAAAGATATAACGGGTCGGGCGATGAATATCATCTGCCCCGAGAACCGCCTGGACCATTACCAGCGCATGATTGGCGATCACCAAATGTGCTCGCCGGGCGCGCCGGACAGATTTCTCGATAAAGCATTTGCCGTAATGACTGCAAGCTGAGTAGACGCATTCGCCGCGCGTGTCGGTAAGATCAACTGTCCGCCGCCGTCCCATCAAATCCGAAAGCCAGGCCGGAAAATCGCCGCCGATCATATCGCCATCGCGGGTTGCCTGAGCCCAGCGGGCAACCAGACCCAAGGTGATAAGATCTGTATTGGAATTTCCAGACGTTTGATTGGCGGAGCCTTGGCCAATGGATTCTTCCAGATTGAGCAAACAGAGGTAGTTCTCGCGGCCTTTGCGGACAACCGCCCGGAGTGTTTTTTCTATCGGGTCTGGGTAAAGCCGATCCAGCTCTCCATCCAATTGACGTTGCAGATTTCGAGTGTAAGTCGATATCCAGACCGGTCCTTCATTTTTTTCCGCCCAGACACTGGCGGGAGCGATGTAGCCGAGAGTCTTACCGACACCGGTACCAGCCTCGGCTATAACCGTCACCGGTGCGCCGGTGCTTTCAGAAGGTGCAAAAGCGCCGATTGTCGCAATCGCGTATTCCTTTTGTTGCGGGCGCTCTTCAGAATCTGCACCTAATAGCCTTTCAAGACGATCTGTTGCTTCGCTCACATCAACCGGCAAATGACCTGCGGGCGGCTCCGGCGCGCTTTCTTCCCATTCAGACAAGCGGTTCCACACTTTGAAACCTTCGAGCGCGTTGTTTGCCATGCGTTTTGGTTTGTTGGCCTCGAGCACGCCCAACACCGCGGGCCCCCAAGCCCAGCCAGCGCGGGCCATCCCCCAGGCCAGCGTGTAGGCGTGTCGATCAGCCTTCAGAAGTTCACTTAACAACGCATGTGCAATGGTCAATAGCGTCTCAGCCGCTTCCTCCGCCGTGTCAGGTCTATCTAATTCAAATGCATCAGCAAGGCCTCTCGGCGTAGGCACCGCGAATTGAGCCGGGCGTACAAATGCGAACAATTCCAACAGATCAAACGCCGGAAAATCCTGGGTCTGCAAATAGCGCGCCGTTGCTTTCATATGACACAATATCGGCGGCGTTTCCTGGGCCTGGCGGATCGCTTGGCCGCGATCTAGTGCGATCAATTCCCCATCGGTGGTGAGCATGGCCGCGCCGCGATGATCGGCAATCAGAACCGGTGCATTCGGCAGGCGTATTTGCGGCGGAGAAGGGGGTGCTTGATCCATCGCCGCATAATAACGCTCGATCTCAAATCGCACCAACAAAGTTTCGAAAATCGCGACAAATATCCGTTGACGTTGCGCTTTTCGCAACCTAGTTTCCGCTCTCCCTTAAGGTGGATGAGTAAAATGCCAATTTCTGACGAATTAAAAGAACTCGCAAAGGACGCAAAAGCCTGGCCGTTTCAAGAGGCCCGCGCGATTTTAAAGCGAATCAAAAACAAATGCCCGGAAAAAGGCTACGTTTTATTTGAAACCGGCTATGGCCCTTCAGGATTGCCCCATATCGGTACCTTTGGCGAAGTGGCGCGCACTACAATGGTACGCCAAGCCTTTGAAATCTTAAGTGATATTCCGACCAAGCTCATTGCTTTTTCAGATGACATGGATGGCCTCCGCAAAGTGCCGGAAAATGTCCCGGAAAAGGAAATGCTGGCACAGCATCTCGGCAAACCATTGACGCAAATTCCGGACCCTTTCGGCACTCACAATAGTTTTGGCGAGCACAATAATGCGCGCCTGCAGATGTTTCTGGATCAGTTCGGATTTGACTATGAGTTTAAATCTTCGACAGAGACCTATAAATCAGGCGAGTTCGATGAGACGCTCCTGCGAATTCTGCGAGATTACGAAAAAGTCACCAATGTTATTTTGCCGACCCTCGGTGAAGAGCGCCGGGCGACCTATTCGCCGTTTTTGCCAGTTTCTCCTAAAACCGGTGTGGTCCTTCAGGTCCCCGTGATCGCCCATGATGTGAATGCCGGCACGATTACCTACAAAGACGAAGACGGCGAAGAAGTGACGACGCCAGTTACCGGCGGTGCCTGTAAAATGCAATGGAAAGTCGATTGGGCAATGCGCTGGGTTGCGCTCGGCGTTGATTATGAAATGTCGGGCAAGGATTTGATCGATTCGGTGAAGTTGTCGTCTGCGATCACTCGCATTCTTGGCGCTTCACCGCCGCAAAGCTATACCTATGAGCTGTTTTTGGACGATGAAGGTCGCAAGATTTCCAAATCAATCGGCAATGGTATTTCGATGGAGGAATGGCTGCGCTATGCACCGCCGGCGTCGCTCAGCCAGTTTATGTTTCAAAAACCAACGCAAGCGAAGCGCCTGTTTTTTGACGTCATCCCTAAAAATGTTGATGAGTATCTCCAGCATGTCTCAAAGTTTCCCGAGCAGGATGCCAAAACCCAGTTGAGCAACCCCGCTTTCCATATTCATAACGGCACGCCGCCAGTTGAAGATGCGCATATTTCGTACAATATATTGCTCAATCTTGCCTCTGTCGTGAACACCGAAGACAAAGCTGTCCTCTGGCACTTCATTTCCCGCTATGTGCCGGAAGCCACGCCGGAAAATGCGCCGACCTTAGATAAACTGACCGAATACGCGATCAATTATTTTCAGGATTTCATCAAGCCCAACAAAATATATCGCACCCCTGATGATATGGAGCGTGCTGCTCTGGAGGATTTGCTCAAAACACTAGGCACGCTGCCGGAAGGCTCCGAAGGTTCTGACATTCAGACAGAAGTTTACGAAGTCGGCAAACGCCATGACTTTGAAGACCTCAAAGCCTGGTTCAAATGCCTCTATGAGATTTTGCTTGGCCAATCCACCGGCCCGCGCATGGGCTCCTTCATTGCACTTTATGGCCTTGAGGAAACCAAAGCGCTGATCCAGAAGGTCCTGGATGGTGAGAGTCTTAATTCGTCTCCAGGACGGACACGATAAATTTTTTCATTTCTAGCTCTCCATTTTAATTTGTCTAAGTGCTATGGAGGGACTAGAGGTGGTTTTTCCTAAATAATCTGCCGTCAATCGCAACGAGGCCGAAGGCGATGATCGCCATGCCCATCATGTGTTTGGTCTCAAGCGTTTCTTCCAATACAAAAACACCGAGAAATATCGCCGTTACCGGCACGATTAATGTCACCAAAGAGGCGTTTGTGGCACCCGCAGATTCGATAAATTTAAAGTATAGAAAATAAGTCAGTGCCGTAGACAGCACGGCAAAACCTAGGATGGCTAGCCATATATCTGCGCCAGGCATAGCTAGTGTCCAAGGCTGATCCACCAGAAGTGCGATCGGCAATATCATGAGTGAAGAGGCGCAAAGTTGTCCTGTCGCAATTGCCATCGGCGGAACGCCCCATGCTTTGAAGCGTCGTGCATAGACCGCAGCGATTCCATACGAAAATGTCGCTCCAAGAATTACAAATTGTCCAAGTGACGCGACGCCAAATTTTTCAAAGGCGTCGAGCCCCATCATCACGCCGACGCCGATGAGCCCAAATACCACGCCAGCAACTCGGTTCATCGTCAATTTTTCATCTACTGTCCAAAAATGCGCAATGATGACGGTCCAGATCGGCATGGTCGCATTGAGGATTGAGGCGAGACTGCTTGAAATTTGGGTTTGACCGTAAGCGATCAATGTAAATGGTATGGCGTTATTGGTGAGGCCAAGGACCAAAAAGCCGACAAGAACTGTCTTCGAGCGCGGCAATTTGATTTTTAGAATTGGGGCAGCTGTGATCAGTGCAAGGGCAGCTATCCCAACCCTCAGGAATACCAGCGTAAATGGCGGTAGTCCTTGCAAAGCCACTTCGACAAAAAAGAAGGACCCGCCCCAAAAAAGCGAACAGGCCAGCAGAAGTGACCATTCTCTATAATTCATACTGTGTTTCATGACGGTCTTCATATCGGATAGCACCGCGATAAACACTCCGATTCTTGCGTTGGGCAAAGCTTCCTGGTACCTGAGTCGCAATTAGCCTTCGTTGTTGCGATTCTGGTATCTGGAACCTTAAATAAGGAAATAAAAAAAATGACTTATAAGATCGAACGCGTGGTGGAATGCGAAAATTATCTTGGCGAAAGCCCACTGTGGGATATTGAAAGCGGCATGTTCTATTGGGTCGACGGCACCGGACGGCGCAAGGGCAAAGACAATATATTTCGGCTCAATCCACGATCCGGCAAAGTTGAAACCCGCTCGATCCCAGACCATGACATTGGCGCGCTCGCGTTGCGCAAAGACGGTGGCCTGGTGATGGCGGTCGATGACGGCTTTTATTTCTATGATTTTGACAGCGAAAAGCTCGAACTCATTCATAAAATTGAAGAGGATCAGCCGCGTACACGCTTGAACGATGGCAAGGTGGATCGCCGCGGTCGATTTGTCGCTGGCGGTATGGATGATCAGGAAGAGCTTGATATTTGCGGGCTGTGGCGACTTGATCCGGATTTATCCGTCAGTCAAATTGGCGGCGGCATTATTTGCACCAATGGACCGAGTTGGTCGCCGGATGACAAAACATTTTATGTCACTTGCACCTTTCAGGACATCATGTGGGCCTATGACTATGACATTGAGACCGGCGCGCTATCAAACCAGCGCGAATTTGTCTCGACCAAAGACATCGCTGGTGTATGTGATGGCTCCACCGTAGATGCAGAAGGTTGCGTATGGACAGCAGAGCTGGTTACCGGCGAGATTGTCCGCCGCACGCCGGACGGTATCGAAGAGCGCCGCATCGGCATGCCGGTTAAAAACGTCACCAGCGTCATGTTTGGCGGCGATAATCTAGATGAGATCTATGTTACTTCAATGGCCAGGATTGATCATCCCGGTGCCGAGCATCACGACACTTTCGTCGTTGAAACCAAGCCGCAATTTGGGGCGGGCTCTGTATTTAAAGTAAGCGGTCTCGGCATCCAAGGCGTGCCGGAACCGCGGTTCGGCGGCTAGCGGCGAGCATCTTCTTTGATCATATCCGCAGCTTTTTCAGCAATCATGATGGTTGGTGCATTGGTATTGCCGCTGATGATGGTTGGCATGATTGAGGCGTCAACGATACGCAATCCTTCAATTCCTCGTAACCGCAATCGATCATCAACGACGGCCAATCTGTCTGAGCCCATTTTGCAGGTGCCGACAGGATGAAATATTGCTGACGAAGTGTTTAGCACATAGTCGCGGAGTTGGGCGTCAGTCTTAACGTCTTCTCCGGGAAGTAGTTCAAACCCGTTATAGATGTTCATTTCTTTGGCGCTACAAAATTTTCGCGCCTCTTTGAGACCTAAGAGGAGTGTGTCTAAATCGCTTTCCTCTGCAAAAAATTTTGGATCAATTACAGGATTATCCTGCGGGTCTGCGCTGGTCAGTGTGATTTCTCCCCGGCTTTTTGGTCTGAGCAAAATCGCGGATAATTGGAAGCCGTGTCCCGCCGAGACAATTTCTCCCATTTTCCGATAGCCAGGTGTCAAAATGAACTGGATATCTGGATGAGCGATATTGGGATTGGTCTTCATAAAACCGCCACCTTCAACCATATTGCTGCCAAACATACCTCGCCGAAAAAATAAATATTCGAACACACTCAAAGCTTGGCGTGGGACAGCGCCCCAACTCATGCCATATAGAACGCGGCTTTTGGTCTTGTGCTGAACGATAGCATTGGCGTGATCTTGCAGGTTTTTGCCGACGCCCGGTAGATCAAGCACCGTATGTATACCGAGCTTTTGGAGTTCCGCACCGGGACCTATGCCGGATTGCAATAAAACTTTCGGGGACACGATTGATCCAGCAGATAGCAACACTTCTTTATTGGCGATCAGAGATCGGCTTTGCCCTTTGTGGATGAAATCAATTCCTGAGGCCGTGCCATTTTCAACGTTTATCTTTGCCACAAGCGCATCCGTAATGATGGTAAGGTTTTTGCGGTTTTTTGCCGGTTTCAAAAAGGCGGTCGCGGTTGAGTGCCGTCTGCCATTTTTCTGCGTGACCTGATAGAGGCCAAAGCCTTCCTGGATACCGCTGTTGAAATTCGGATTGCGGCGATATTGAAAATTCTCGACTGCATCAAAAAATGTTTCAAGGATTGGGTTCGGCGGATTTATGTAAGTGACATTAAGCAGACCCCCCGTTCCGTGCCGAGGGGTTTCTCCATAGGTTTCATTATTTTCTGACACAACAAAATAAGGCAAAACGTCACGCCAGCCCCAGCCTTGATTTCCAGCGGCGGCCCAATTGTTATAATCTTGCTGATTGCCGCGAATATAGATCATGCCGTTGATGGTACTGGACCCACCGAGCGTTTTGCCGCGTGGCATGAAAATCTGGCGATCTCTCAATCGCTCTTGAGGTTTGGACATAAACATCCAATTAAACGCCGGAACCATCATGCCACGTGCCAATCCTAACGGTACATGAATGAAGGGAGAGCGGTCGGGGCCACCTGCTTCTAGCAAGCAAACCGAGACATTTGGATCTTCACTGAGGCGATTTGCGAGCACGCATCCCGCCGATCCGCCGCCGATGATGATGTAATCGTAGGAGGTCTGACCGTTCATCAACTCCGCTCAACAAAATCGAAATAGAGCTCGCGCGCTTTTTGATAAAGCGGCCCTGGCTGAAGCTCACGCTCGTCCAGGCCCACACAAGGCATGAGTTTTGAATAATTACCGGTACTGAAAAGCTCGTCCGCCTTTCCAAGTTCTTTGTAGTCAATGCTGCGATCCTGAACTTTAACACCATTGTCTCGCAGCAATTGAATGACACGCTGGCGGGTCACGCCATTTAGAAATGTGCCATTTGCAACCGGTGTATGAACAACACCATCTTTGGCAAAAAATAAATTGGTGTAGGAAAATTCGGCGACATTGTTGTCAGGATCCAGGACGACGCCGCAATCAAAGCCTTTTTCGCGCGCTTCGGTGACACTTCGGGCAACATTTGGATAGAGACAGGAGGCCTTTGCATTGGTCGGTGCCATATCCGGCGACGGCCGCCGAAACGAAGATCTGCAAGCACGAAAACCAGTAGGTTCCGGCAGCGGCGCCTCATATATGGAGAGCACAAGTTTGGTGCTTTCAGGAATCGGCGTGATAAAACCATCTTCGGCATAATACATTGGACAGATATAGAGTTCAGCATCATCCGGGAACATCGCGACGCCTTCTTTCGACAAAGCAATTATCTCTTCGGTCGTATGGGTGGGGGCGAGGCCAAGCTCAATTGCAGATTGATTGACACGTGCGCTATGGAGATCAAGGTCTGGCAAGTGACCTTGCAAGGCTCGCGCACCATCAAAAACAATCGACGACAACCACATTGCCTGACTGTTAGGCGCCAGCACCGGCGGTGAGCCATCGTGCCAAGTCCCATCAATATAGGTTTTTGTAAGCTTCGATTCTTTATTTTTAGGCGGTGTTTTTGTCATGGTAAATCAAACTAGCGTCGTTTTCCAAAAAAGTCTTTTAATAATGCGGCACAGCGGATTTCCTCGATACCGCTATAAACTTCAGGTGCATGATGGCAGGTTGGCTGCTCGTAAATACGAGGACCATGCTCCACACCGCCGCCTTTGGGATCAAAGGCACCAAAATACAAACGCCGAACCCGGGCAAAAGAAATCGCCGTCGCACACATCGGGCAGGGCTCTAAGGTCACATATAAATCGCAGTTCTCTAATCTCGGGGACGCCACTTTCTCAGTTGCCGTTCGGATCACCAGCATTTCAGCATGCGCTGTTGGATCGTTGAGCTCTTCGGTGCGGTTTCCGGCCTCGGCCAGGATGTCTCCGGTGCGATTATCAATAAGGACAGCGCCGACCGGCACGTCACCTTGCGCGGCGGCTTTTTTGGCATTTTCGAGTGCAATTTCCATATAGTTTGTGGTCATGGACGGCAGGGTGGCGAACAGAGGACTGAAAATCAAGTATCGAATGATTGCGCGAGAGTCCTCGGCAAACTAAACTGGCGTCATGAGCAATGGATCCCAAAAGCCCCTGATTGGCATCACTCTCGATTCCGAAGATGCGTCAGATGGCGGGTATTCGAAGTTTCCGTGGTATGCGCTTCGGGAAAACTATGCCAGCGTCGTCGTTAAGGCCGGTGGTGTACCCGTCATTTTACCGCAAGAGCCAAGCCTGATCGGCAGCTATCTCGATGTCATTGATGGGCTGATCATCACGGGCGGAAATTTTGATGTTGATCCGGAAATGTATGGTGATCACACGACCCACGAGACTGTCACCTTAAAAACGGATCGCACTCAATTTGAAACCGACATCACCCGAGGTGCCTTGGAACTGGATATGCCCATTCTCGGTATCTGCGGGGGGCAACAGCTTTTGAACGTTGTCTTAGGCGGCACTCTGATCCAACACATACCAGACGAGATCGCTGCACCTCTTGCGCATGAACAGCCAAATCCTCGCGATGAGGCAGGGCACATGGTGATGGTGGAGAAAGACACATTATTATATGACATCGTCGGTTCGACTGAAATGAACGTAAATTCTGCCCATCATCAGGCGGTAAAAGCAGTGTCCGGCTCGGCAATTATAAATGCGCGGACGTCGGACGGCGTGATTGAAGGTATTGAAGCGCCCCGCCAAAAGTTTTGTCTCGGCGTTCAGTGGCATCCTGAATTTGAAATTGATCCTGGTGACAGCCGGATTTTTGCAGCCTTTGTCGATGCCGCGCGCTAAAACAAACCCAGAGAAGATCGGCAAACCGGAACGCATCGCCAAGGTGATTGCGAGGGCCGGTTTGTGTTCGAGGCGTGAAGCCGAGCGCTGGATTGCCGAAGGCCGCGTTAAACTTGATGGTAAAGTGTTGGAGAGCCCTGCGATCACGGTTACGTCTGCCAATTCCATTGTTGTTGACGGCGAGCCACTACCCGGTGCCGCGGCGCAAAAGGTATGGCGCTATCATAAACCGGCTGGATTGCTGACGACGCATAGTGATCCAGAGGGCCGTCCGACTTTGTTTGATAGCCTGCCTGGTGACATGCCGCGCGTAATTTCGATTGGACGCTTGGATCTTACCTCTGAAGGCTTGTTGTTGCTCACCAATGACGGCGAATTGGCGCGCCAATTGGAGCTTCCGGCAGGTGGCTGGCTTCGGCGGTATCGGGTGCGTATCCATGGTCGGCCAGACCAAAAAACCCTCGAGGATTTGATCAACGGCATTACCGTAGACGGTATACGCTATAAATCTATTCAAGCTGAGCTTGATCGCCAGCAAGGTGCCAATGCCTGGCTGACGGTTTCACTGATTGAAGGCAAAAACCGCGAAATTCGCCGGGTCATGGAACATCTCGGCTGGTCTGTGAGCCGATTGATTCGCATCTCCTATGGCCCATTCCAACTCGGGAAACTCGAAAAAGGTGAAGTTGAGGAAGTTCGAGGCAAGGTCTTAAAGGACCAGCTAAGCGGGCGGGATCGTGCCGGTTTTGCGAAAAAGACTGAAAAAACGTCGCGCCGTCCAGCAGACAAGCGAGACAAAAAAAGAAAATCCAGCAGGCCACGTAGGGATCCAAGAAAATCTGCGGGCATCGATCCGGTAAATAAGCCGCGCCAAAAGCCAGATAGAAAACCAGAAGCAAAATCGGGGAAACCAATTGCGAATCGTCGGCGGAAGAAATAAAGGCCGTTCCCTAAAAGCACCGAAAGGTCAGGCGACGCGTCCAACCTCTGATCGTGCTCGTGAATCTGTTTTCAATATTTTAAACGCGCGCTTGGGGGGCGGATTTGAAGGCCTCACTGTTGTCGATCTTTTTGCCGGCACTGGCGCTTATGGCTTGGAAGCTTTGTCACGCGGGGCGGCCCAGGCGGTCTTGGTCGACAATAACCGGGAGGCGATCAAAATAATTGAAGAGAATGTGGTTACATTAGGCGAAACAAATCGCGCCATTCTTCAAAAACGCGATGCGACGGAATTGGGTTCTTTGCCTCATAAAGCCTCGCCTGCCGATCTTGTGTTTCTCGATCCACCCTACGGTTTGAACCTTGTCGAGCCGGCCCTTAAATCACTTCTCGAAAATCATTGGTTGGCGGAGAAAGCAATCTGTATTGTTGAGATGTCAGCAAAAGAATTGATTGAATTGCCCGATTTATTCGAACAGATCGATCAACGAAAATACGGCAAAGCTGTCATTCATATACTCAGATATAGCGGCTAATGCTTCACATAAACGTTATCAATAACACCACGTTAACCCCTGGCGACGGAATGGTCGCCTGCCTACGTTAGGTCCTTATAAACAAGACATATAAGGACAATAAAAAATGACTAAAAACGGTTTGCTGGCAGGAATTATTGTCGGTTTGGGAATCGGTGGATTTATTGCACCGGTAGCAATTGCGGAAATCGTTTCGCCTCTGCACAGTGATAATAACTGCACCTCGCAGATTCAACTGCCGCAGGATAAAGAAGACTTATCTCTAAATGACGTGAAACATGCCGTTAAAAGCCATCTTTTGAGGATCGGCGCAGAAAAGCATGAGGTTCGTGTTTCTTGGTATGATGAGGAAATCATAACGGTAAACATTAGCCACAACGGCCATGTTTTGCGCCGCCTTAAAGTCGATGCGGCGAATGCTGAAATTGTCGAACGCAAAAATTATCGCCGCGCGGTTGGCTTTGAAGCGCCTCAGGTTGCCCTAAAAGTTGCTCACGACAATCAGTTCGTTCAGAAAGTCAGATACTCTCGCCAGTTACGGCGCCATATGCTGGGCGATGGTAAATCCTGGGCGAGTTGGATTGGCGCTCGCAAAGCCGGATTTTCCTGTCTCGACGATTACAGATTTGGTGGACCGAGAATGGCAGAGCCCGGCTCCTAATGCCCGATTATTTTTCTAGCGACGGCCAAATAGTTTTTCAATATCGGCGAGTTTGAGTTCGACATATGTTGGCCGGCCGTGGTTGCATTGCCCAGAATGCGGCGTGATTTCCATCTGACGCAATAGGGCGTTCATTTCATCACCATTGAGGCGGCGTCCTGCTCGGACACTGCCATGGCAGGCCATGGTGCCTGAAACATGGGCTAATTGTTCTTTGAGGCTCAGCGCCTCATCGCATTCTGCCAAATCATCGGCAAGGTCTTTGATCAGACCTTGGATATCTATTTCACCGAGCATAGCCGGAGTTTCGCGGACGACAATTGCACCTGTGCCAAAGGCTTCGATGACAAGGCCAAGTTCAGCCAATTCATCGGCCCGTGCGGCAATTCGATCCGCCGCTGCTCCATCCATCTCAACGACCTCAGGAATAAGCAAGCCCTGGCGTTTGATGCCATCTTCTTCCAGGCCTTTTTTCATGTCTTCGTAGACAAGGCGCTCATGGGCAGCGTGTTGATCAACAATGACAATGCCATCGTCGGTTTGCGCCACAATATAGGTTTCATGCAATTGCGCGCGCGCCACCCCGAGTGGCCAGTCGCCGGACACTTCTTGGATATTCTTGCCTGATACATGTTGTACCGAGAGCGCTGTATCGAGATGATTGAGGGAATCGGTGCCAAAGGGCGTCTGAAAGGCGCGGGCGGCCTCGTGAAGCCCAAATGAGGGCGCGCCAGGTCTGTTTTGATTGCCGCCATAGGAGGCTTGGTACATCGGTGTAGCGCCGGTATGAGGCCGCATGGCTCCCAATGCCTGATCGCTCACCGTGGTTGAGGCGCGATGTCCGGCCTCGGCCAAAGCATGCCGGAGTGCGCTGACGATCAAACCCCGCACCAAACCTGCATCTTTGAAGCGAACTTCGGTTTTGGCCGGGTGGACATTGACGTCCAGGCTATCGCTGGGGATGTCTATAAACAGGGCCAGCAAAGGGTGGCGACTATGAGCAAGAAAATCACGGTAGGCACCTCGGACCGCGCCAAATAACAATTTATCTTTTACCGGCCGCCCATTGACGAACAAAAATTGCAAAGCTGCATTTCCGCGATTGAGGGTCGGCAGCCCAATGTGACCGCTGAGGTGAATGCCTTCTCGTTCGGCATCGATCGGCAGCGCATTTGCGGCAAACGCATTCCCCATGATCGCATCCAGGCGATCTAAACGTGCGCTTAGGAAATCACCCTGGGCCTGAGGAAGCTTGAGCATTGTCCGCGCAGTGTCGCCTACGGTGAAGGCGATATCGGGATGCGCCATGGCAAGGCGTTTGATGGCATCCAAGGCGTGCGCATTTTCTGTCTTCGGAGATTTCAAAAACTTTAACCGCGCCGGCGTTGCGTAAAATAGATCGCGGACTTCGATGGTTGTGCCATGACTAAGGGCCGCCGGAATAGGCTCTGATTTTTCTCCGCCTTCAAGTGAGATCATCCAAGCACTCTCGCTGTCCTGGACGCGGCTGGTCATCGTCATGCGGCTGACCGAGCCAATCGAGGGCAGGGCTTCACCTCTGAAACCAAGGGTACGAATGTTTTCAAGATCATCATTGGGCAGCTTGGAAGTGGCATGGCGTTCAACGGCAAGCGACAAATCCTCGGCGCTCATGCCAGAGCCATCATCGCTGACAGATAAGAAGGTTCGCCCGCCATCGCGGATAATGACATCAATACGCTTAGCGCCGGCATCAATGCTGTTTTCCACCAATTCCTTAATTGCTGAGGCGGGACGCTCGACAACCTCGCCTGCCGCTATCCGGTTTACCGTAGTCGATGGCAGTAGACGGATCGTCATCAGCCGATCTCTCCTGATAAATATTTCTTGGCGAGAATTTTGCCTTCCTCGACGGCTGGTTGGTCAAAGGCATCAACGCCTATGAGATCAGCGGCGATGATGGTTTCCAGCATGAAATGCATCAGCAATGCCCCTAAGGATTTTTCATCCAGGGTATCTATCGTAATGACACGCGTTGGACAGTTGTGTTGAATAAGCGTCGCTGCTGTTGCTCGTTGTTCGGCATCCATCAAATCGCCCATGCGTTTACCGGCAATAAAGCTCAAATCCGGATCATCCGCGAGTTCAGCAGGAATGAGGCCGCCGGTATTTTTCTGGCTCGAAAAGATGGTTGTAAAAAATTTATCTCGAGGCCCGTCAAGATAAAGCTGAAGCTGGCTGTGTTGATCAACCGTACCAAGTGCACGAACAGGGTTTGTCCCCTTGCCGTTCTTGCCGAGGCTTTCCGCCCAAAGTTGGCGAAACCACAAACCAAAACAAGCAAGCCTATCGACATAGGGCATCAAAACGGTGGTCTGAATATTTTTATCTTTGGCTAAAGCAACATTGATCACCGCGCCTTGGGCCGCAGCACATTCCTCAGAAGAGGAACATGAAAGAGCATCTTGCAAAACAGCGTTGGCCCCTTCGCGTATTTGGTAAGCATCAACGCCTGCGATGAGTGCTGGCAGGAGACTAACAACAGAAAGTGCGGAATAACGCCCACCGATCCCTGTATCGTGATCAATAATTTCAATTTTCCATTTTTCCGCCAGTCGCCGAAGCGCGCGATCTCCAGGCTCAGTGATAACGGTGAAATGACTGTTTAGGGAATTCGCGTCCAACTGGTTCCGAAAAACATCCAGGCAGTAGAGAAATTGGGTCAGGGTTTCAGCGGTGCCGCCAGATTTTGAGTTAACAATAAAGCCGGTGCGTGCCGGCGTGATAATTTGAAATATCCGGTCAAAACTATCTGAATCGATATTGTTCATAAAATGAAGCTGCGGATGGGATGCTCCGGCAGGTGAGGCGAGCTCAGAAACCGCTTGTCCACCCAGGCTGGAGCCTCCCGTACCCAAAATGATGACGTCGTCAAAGTTCTCGCTGTAGCGTTCTGCGATTGCTTCGACAACTTCTAGGTCATCGGTTTTCTCAGGCAAGGCTAGAAGCGGTAAACTGCCTGATTTGTAGTGCTTGCGGAGTGTCTCAAGAGAATCGTTCGCTGTATTAAGGTGCTGGCGATAGCTTTCCTCGTCCAGGCCATTTTGGCCAACAACGTTGGAAAGACAGGCTTTTACGTCTTGTTTGTAATAACTTTGAGGCACTATTTATTGTCCGTGGGATATCTGTGCGATTTCCCAGCCAGAATAGCAAAGATACCGGCGTTCAGAAATACCTCTTCTAACGAAATGAAGATATTTACGGTGTCGAGGTGATACCTTTTGGCTTACCAACCACGACCATGGTTATCTTATTTGGATCAAGTAGCTCGGCGGCGACGCGGTTTACATCTTTCAAAGTCACAGCTTCGATATAGCCGTTGCGTTTATCGATATAGTCGAGACCCAATTTTTCTAACTGGATGCCGGTCATCATGCCGGCGATCCGTCCACTCGATGAAAAGCGGAGAGGGTAGGATCCCGTGAGGTAGGTTTTGGCGTCTTGCAATTCACGGATGGTCAAACCTTTTGCATTCATTTTGGCCCACTCGTCTCGCAGTACTTTGACGGTTTCTGCGGTTCGTGCATTGGCCGTACCTGCGCCGCCGACAATGATCCCGGCGTGATTCAGAGGGGCCAGGTAGCTGTACGCGGAATAGGCAAGACCGCGCTTTTCACGTATTTCTTCGTAGAGCCGAGATTCAAATCCACCGCCGCCCAATACATAATTCATCACGTAGGCTGAAAAGAAATCAGGATGATCCCGTTTAATGCCGGGTTGCGCAAAAGTGATAATGCTTTGCGGAATGGATTTTTCAACAACGATGGTTTTTTTCGTCGCATCCGGTGTTACCTCGGCTATTTTCCACGGGCTGGCTTTTTCAGGCAATTCACCGAAGGTTTGATCGAGTTGCACCTTAAGTTCATCCTCGGTGATATCGCCGACGACGCTGACGATCAGGTTGTTGCGCGCCAATCGCTGTTGCACAAAAATCCGCAAATCGACCCGCTTTATAACTTTGACACTGTCCTCCGTTCCGTTGCTTGGTCGCCCATAGGGGTGGTTCGGAAAAAGTTTGGCAAATAGCGTGCGCCGAGCGATACGGCGTGGATTCTCAGATTGTCTTCGAATGTTCGCAATAATTTGGCTGCGGATACGCTCAACAGGTTCAGAATCAAATCGTGGATTCGTCAGGGCCAATCGCAAAAGCTCAAAGGCGATTGTTTGGTTCCTTTTTAAGGTGCGGAGTGAGCCTGAAAAACTATCAAGCCGGGAGTCAAAGCTAAGTGAAATTGCAAGGTCTTCCAATTTTTGTTGAAAGTTTTGGCTTGTGATATCGCCAGCCCCTTCATCCAATGTGGAAGACACCAAATTTGCCAAGCCTTCCTTGCCATCTGGATCCAGCGCCGAGCCGCCCCGAAAGGCGATGTCGACGGTCAATATCGGATTGGTGTGATCCTCTACCAGCCAGGCTTTAATGCCTTTGGCACTCGTTACTTCTTTGATCTCAATGGCTGCCGCAGAGTGGGCGATGAACAAAAGCACGGAGACGAAAAACAGAGAGCTCATTTTTTTCAACATGTGATTAACTCCCTTTCTTTTTCTTGTTGAGCAGCAAACCAGTAATACTATTCTCTTCGATCAACACAGCTTTGGCGGCGGCGTTGATCTGCTCCGCGGTAACTGCTTTGATGCGTTCAGGCCATTCTTCGACATCTGCAATCGTTAGGCCCGAGGCCAGTGCGGCACCAATCACGCGGGCACCGCCGCCGACTGAATCACGCGCATAAATTGCTTCGGCCTGCATGGTGTTTTTAGCGCGGTCCACATTCATTTTGCTGACACCGAGCTCGATCAGTTTGGCAATTTCTGTGTCGAGTGCGGCCTCCACTTTTTCAATCGAAACGCCCGGCCGCGGGCTTGCAAAAAAACCAAAGCTCGATGGACCCATACCATCGCCGTCGTAAAAGGCACCGGCCGAGACCGCGAGTTTTTGCTTAATGACCAAGGATCGATAGAGCGTGCTGGTCGAACCACCTCCGAACACCTGGGAGAGAACTTCTAATGGGTAAACATGTTTACGCTCACCATATTGCAGGCTTGGAGCAAGATAGCGGCGTCTGATACTGGGTTGGCGAACCCGTTGATCACGTAAAGTGATGCGAATTGCAGCGTTGTGCGGCGGCTCTGTCGTGCGGGTGCGTTTGATCGCCTTGCCGGCCTTGATGGCACCATAATATTTCTCAGCCAAAGGCCGCAATTGCGCCGCAGTTATATCGCCAGCAACAACCAAGACAGCATTGTTGGGCCGATACCACTGATCATAAAATTTCTTTAGATCTACCTTGGTTAAAGATTTTATCTCATGTTCCCAGCCGATGACTGGATCATGATAAGGATAGTTGATGAACATGGCAGCGTTCATTTGTTCACTTAGTTTGGCACCTGGAGAATTTTCAATACGGGACCGGCGTTCTTCCAGCACAACCTGGCGTTCCGGCTCGATCTGATCATCTTCCAGTATCAATCCCCGCATGCGATCAGCCTCTAACTTCATCACGGTTTCCAGTCGGTCGACAGCGATGCTTTGGTGATAGCCTGTGTAATCATGCGAAGTGAAAGCATTGTCGCGGCCGCCATTGCGGGCGACGATCCTGGAAAACTCTCCAGATTTTAGCGTCTTGGTTTTTTTAAACATGAGGTGCTCGAAAAAATGAGCAATACCGGATTTTCCGCGCGGCTCATCGGCGGCACCGACTTTGTACCACACCATATGACGCACAATTGGCGCACGGTGGTTGGAGATAACCACCACCTGCATGCCGTTTTTTAACATAAATGATTCGGGATTAAATACGCTTGCCTGAGCCACGTGGAGTGGTGCTATAAAAATCGCCGCCGCGATAACCGCCACTCCAAGGAGCGCGCTTTTGTTGTGGGTCATTGGTTCTGCATTCCTCATAGATCAGTTCATTTACCACTAACAACGCGAGCGTAGAAACATTCCGGCGCATTAGCACGATAAGGTACATGTAGAATATAGGCTAAAAAGAGGCGCTTTGCAGGTGTCTCGCGCTGAAATCGCATGAAAGTGACAGGCGATTTAGAATCTGGCTATTTAAAGACGTCTTCCAGAAGGGCTTTCGATTTGCGTTTGATCGTCGGGATATCGCCCGAGTTCAAAGGTTTGCCCAAAGCCAAATTTTCACGGATGCGTTTGGCTTCTTTAGGGGCGTCGACGGTCGTGCCGAACTGGCTGGCTTTCTGCCAAAACGCGATTTTGTCAGTAAATGAAACACTTTCCGCGGCCAAAATCGACGTTTCACGCTGAACCTGCAATCTGATCGAAGGATCAGCATTGATCGCTCCGGTCAATTGCAGAACGGAACGTTCGCCGGGACTGAGACGGGAGGATTCAGTGGTGCTGCCAACTTGTTGGTTGGCACGTGTTTGTCCGATGCCCAACGCTTGCACGGCGCGGTCCCGAGGGTTTACAGCCTGTGGACGATCTGCGCCAGGGGTCGGCGGTTTTAAACCGTAATCCGGCGGTAAGCTTAGGGGCGCGCGCTGGTAAACAGCAAACTCATCCGGAGCCTCTTTGGTCTGACCAAGAGCGCGTTTAGTATCTTCGCAACCACTCAATAACAAGGCGGTAGCAAGAACGCCAAATAGAGAATATATTTTTGTATTCATAATCATTTTCCTATTCGTTTTCTATTCTAGCCTTCTCTGGCTTCGGAGAAAATAGAGAATCGAAAATTAATAGAATAGCGCCCACCGTAATGCAGCTATCTGCGACATTAAAGGCCGGCCAATGGAGGGAATTTACATGAAAATCAAGGAAATCAACAACGGCACCATGAAAACCCCGATCGATCACATTTCCAAGAGCACCGCCGATAATCAGGCCCAAACCGCCCGCCATGCGTACACTTTCAGCTTTGCGCAGCCAGAAAAACAAGAATATCACGATGGTGATTGCCAATACCGACAGCACAATCGCATTTAAACTGCTGTTGTCATTGAATAGCCCAAAGCTAACGCCGCTGTTCCAAGTCAGTACCAGATTGAAAAAGGACGTTATCGGAACGACCTTTGGTGGCTGCATCACAGCTTCAAGGATCCACCATTTTGTCGCTTGATCGGCGAGAATGGAGAAAAATGCAATAGAGCACCCTAATCGAACAAATGGCGACAAAATGTTAGCTCCTTGTGTTTCTAAATTTGGCTATTCCGCGGCGACAGGAAAACGGTCTGCTGCCTCTGCGCAACGAACACATACTTCTTCATGACCGGCCACGGTGCCGACTTCCGGTAAAACTTTATAGCAGCGCACGCATTTCTTGCCGTCAGCCAAAGCAGATACAACACCGACACCTTTTACATCATCAATCGTAAAAGCGGCTTCCGGTACGTCGCCTTCGATCAATTCAGCGTCTGAAGTAATGGCAATTTCGGCCAAGTCCAACCCTTTCATGGCATCAATATAGTCAGCCGCTGCATAGACAGTTGGGTTGGCTTGCATGCTCGAGCCAATGCGTTTTTCTGCGCGTTCAATTTCCAAGGCGCCTGTCACGACGCGGCGAAGATCGCGAATTTTCCCCCATTTCGCTGCAAGTTTTTCATTTCGCCAAATTTTAGGAATTTCCGGGAATAGGCGCAGATGAACGCTGTCATTGTCATCGGGGAAACGTGCAAGCCAGGCTTCTTCGGCGGTAAAACAGATAAACGGCGCAAACCAAGCAGTCAGGCAATTGAAAAGTTGGTCCAGCACCGTTCTCGCAGCCCGGCGGGCAATTGAATCGGCGCTGTCGCAATAAAGCGCATCTTTACGAATATCGAGATAAAATGCTGATAAATCTACCGCGCAGAATGTATGAAGCTCGGTGAACAGAGAATGAAACTCATAGCTTTCACAGGATTTTCTCACCAGCGCATCCAATTCATAAATGCGGTGCATCACCCAGCGATCAAGCTCCGGCATTTCATTGAGCTTGAGTTTTTCTCGATCACCAAAATCGTTCAAATTACCGAGCAAATACCGCAACGTATTGCGAAGGCGTCGGTAAATGTCTGAATGATGTTTGATAATCTCTTTGCCAATTCTGAGGTCGTCGGAATAATCCGAGCCAACCACCCACAGGCGAAGAATGTCAGCGCCGTGTTGCTCGATGACTTCTTGCGGTGCTGTGATGTTGCCCAAGGATTTGGACATTTTTTGGCCGTCTTCCGCCATGACAAAGCCGTGGGTTAAGACAGCGTCGTAAGGCGCCCGGCCTCGGGTGCCACAAGATTCCAACAATGACGAGTGGAACCAACCTCGATGTTGATCGGAGCCTTCCAAATAAAGCGAGGCCGGCCATTGTAAATCTTCACGTTGTTCCAAAACGAAGGAGTGGGTCGAGCCCGAATCGAACCAGACATCCAAGATGTCATGCACCTGTTCGTAATCATCCGGATTGAGATCGGGTCCGAGGAAACGCGAAGCATCGGAGGTGAACCAGGCATCGGCACCTTCTGCCTCAACAGCTTCGATGATGCGGTCCAACACTGCCTGATCGCGGAGAACCTCGCCGCTTTCCTTATTCACAAAGACAGTGATTGGCACACCCCAGGCGCGCTGACGCGAAACGCACCAATCTGGGCGAGTTTCGATCATACCTTGAAGTCGTTTGCGCCCAGTGGCCGGATAAAAGTCGGTGTCTTTAATGGCGCGCAACGCTGTGTCGCGTAGATTATCGCTATCCATGCTGATAAACCATTGCGGCGTGTTGCGGAAAATCAGCGGCGCTTTAGAGCGCCAGGAATGCGGATAAGAGTGATTGATTTTACCATTGGCGAGCAACGCGCCAGCCTCTTTCATCGCGTCGATGACAACATCATCAGCTTTGAAAACATGAACGCCGGCGAATAGCGGAACATGCTCGTAATAAAGTCCGTCACCGCCAACAGTCTCCGGAACAGTGATGCCATTGGCGATACCGAGTTCCCAGTCATCAGCGCCATGACCGGGTGCGATATGAACAAAACCTGAGCCGGTATCCATCTCGACAAAGCCAGCTGCGAATAGCGGCACGTCGAAATCATAGCCTTGGCCGTTAAAGGGATGCTGGCAAATCGTGCCGTCGAGATCGCTACCTTTGAAAGTATCGACGATTTCATGATCCGTGATGCCGGCTTCTTGGACGACCTGGTCTATCAATGCTTCAGCGATAACAATCTCGTCGCCTGCTGTGCTGAGCGCGTTCTCTGATACGCCGGTAATTTTTACGCGGACGTAACTGTCCTTTGCACTAAAGGCAATGGCACGGTTGCCGGGGATGGTCCAAGGCGTCGTTGTCCATATGACAATGTCTGCGCCTTTTGCTTTGTCCGAGGTTGATGCATCGGTGACCGGAAAGCGAACAAAGATCGTGTTCGACGTATGATCGTGATATTCCACTTCGGCCTCGGCGAGGGCGGTTTTTTCGACAACCGACCACATCACCGGCTTAGCGCCCCGGTAGAGGCTGCCATTCATAAGAAACTTGCCAAGCTCGCGCACAATCTGCGCTTCGGCTGGATAGGTCATGGTGGTGTAGGGGTTATCCCAATCACCTTCGATACCAAGACGTTGAAATTCTTCGCGTTGAATGCCAATCCAATGATCGGCAAATTCGCGGCACTCCTGGCGGAATTCGGCGATTGGCACATCGTCTTTGTTGTCGCCTTTTTTGCGGTATTTTTCCTCGATTTTCCATTCTATTGGCAGACCGTGGCAATCCCAGCCCGGCACATAATTGGAATCTTTGCCGAGCATTTGCTGCGAGCGCACGATGACATCTTTGAGAATTTTGTTGAGCGCATGACCGATATGCAGATTGCCATTGGCGTAGGGAGGGCCATCATGGAGGATGAACTTTTCGCGTCCCTTGGCATTTTCGCGAAGACGCTTGTAGAGGTCGAGCTTCTTCCAGCGTTCAAGCAATTCCGGCTCACGCTTGTTTAGGCCGGCTTTCATCGGAAAGTCGGTTTTGGGCAAATACACTGTGCTTTTATAATCAACACTCATAAAATTAGTCTCTCTTAGTATTCTTTTTAAGTGCTCTCATGCTCTATAGATTCCTTGGCCAGGATTTCTTTAGATTGGGCACAATCCTTTTTTATTTGAGCGGTCAGCTCTTCAATTCCATCAAATTTGTGCTCGGGCCGAATATAGTCGACCAAAGCGACACGTAAATGCGCGCCATAAATATCTTCATCGAAGTCAAACAAATGCGCTTCTAAAACACATTTGTCGTCATTGAAGGTGGGTCTATAGCCCAAATTTGCCACCCCGTCATGCCAAACCGTATCCGGTCCTCGATCTATTCCAGCCTGGATCGCGTAGACGCCGATCTTAGGTCGGGTGTTGGTGTCCAATTCTATGTTCGCTGTCGGAAAACCAATTGTCCGACCGCGTTGATCGCCTTGGGCAACGCGGCCTTCAATTTCAAAGCGTCGGCCTAAAAGCCGGGCTGCATCGCGTGGTTTGCCAGCGGCTAGAAATTCGCGAATTCGGGTAGAGGATATGATTTCTCCATCTTGGTCCAAGACCTGCTTAATGCCGCTGGTGCCAAAGCCAAAGTGGATGCCCTTGGCGCGCAAAAATTCAGTTGTTCCGACGCGATTGTGGCCAAATACAAAGTCAAAGCCCGATACGACATAAGATGCTTCAAATCCCTGCACCAGCACGCGGCTGACAAAATCCTCAGCCGTTACTTTGGCAAATTCGAGATCAAAATGAACCACCACCAAAAATTCGACGCCCATAACTTCAATTTGGCGGGCCTTTATATGGAATGGCGTCAGTCGAAATGGCGGCTCACCCGTGTTAAAAACCATCCGCGGATGAGGTTCAAACGTCAGGACACCCCATGGTATCCCTCGTTCATGCGCAAATCTGCCAGCTCGGTTGATCACCTCACTATGGCCAAGATGAACGCCGTCAAAGTTGCCAATGGCGATGGCTCCATTGCGGTGATCTTCTGAAAGTTCGTTATAATGTCGGTATATGCGCATGCGGGCAGGAAATTGCCCGTGCAACCGTTATGGGTCAAGGAAAAATTGCAGAATAATTGACAATATGATGCAGGATGGGTGGCATTAGAATTAAATTAGCCACGTGCTGTTAACGCATTTATAATATTGATTGATTTGAAGGATTTCTGTGTAGAGCCGTTCCGCTGTCGCAAGATTTCCATTGCGGTGCAAATCAAATGCTTCCTGAAATAGGTGTTCTATATTCTGCGCATTCGTCATTGGCGTAGTATTGGCGATATATCTGAAGATTTGAATAAATTTAAGCGTCGCCGCCAAATACCAGTAAAACTTTGGTGAATTTCTGGGTGTTGTTAATCCAGCTACCGTCCGTTAGATTCTAGGCCAACTTAAAGAATAACAATAAATAAAAAGATGGGGCCAAAGTGGATGAATAAATCCGCGAAGATAAAATCTGCCGAAGAGATACTGGAAAGCAAACGCGGCGGAATGGACTACCGCGTGCCGACGCTGGATGGTGATTATAAGCTCGGCCTGAGTTCCCTGACGCGGATTGCCAAGATGGCGTTAGGCTACCGGGTTCAGTTTCCCTTGGCCATCGCCGCGGTCATCATCGCGGCGATGTTTCAATTGTATATTCCGCGCTTTTTGGGCGAAGCTGTCGATCATGCGACGGGCTTGCTCGGCGGCGCTCAAGCTTCCGGCAGTGCGGCCGAAGAAGCGCTGTGGACAGCGGCGATGTTCCTGATCGGCGCCTCGATTTTGCGCGGCCTATTTACCATGCTGCACAACTATCTTGGCGAGTCTCTTGGCCAGCAGATCGCATATCAGCTGCGCCTGGCCTACTTTGAAAAATTGCAGCGTTTGAGCTTCTCCTATCACGACAAAGTTCACTCGGGTGATTTGATGACTCGCGGTATGCTGGATATCGAAGGTGTGCGTCGATTTATCGAACATGGCATTTTGCGGCCCATTTTACTGCTTATGTTGGTCGGCGCAGGCGGGTATCTTTACATGGGTGCCGACCTTGTTTTAGGTCTGCTCAGTCTAAGTTTTGTGCCATTCGCCTTATGGCGGGCTTCGGTGTTTCGTCTGAAATCCCGTGCCCTTTGGCGGCAATTGCAGGAGCGACTATCCCTCCTTACCCGCGTGATGGAGGAAAACCTCGGCGGCATCAGAGTGGTGCGTGCTTTTGCCGCGCAAAATTTTGAAATTCAAAAATTTGATGAATCCTCCGAAAAAGCGCTGGCGATTGCGATAGAACGCGTCGGTGTGCGCTATGCTAATACTTCCATCATGACTTTCGCCTATTTCCTGGCGATGGGTTTGGTGTTGTGGGTCGGTGGCTTGAAAGTCATGGACGGCGAAGTGACGGTAGGCGAGCTCACCCAGTTCCTGGCATTTATGACCGTGCTGCAAATGCCCATTCGGCAGACCGGAATGGTGATCAACGGCATAGCCCGGGCTTCTGTTTCCGGTGTGCGCCTATTCGAGATATTGGATATTGAACCCGCGGTCCAAGATAATTCTGATGCTGAAGAATTGCAGATCGGCGAAGGTGTCTTGCGGTTCGAGAATGTTTCGTTTTCTTATATGGAGACATCGGCTGAGACTGCCGAGCACTATCCGGACGACGCGACGATAAAAGATATTAATTTTGAAGTTAAAGCAGGCAGTACTGTTGGGATTGTCGGCCCGCCGGGCAGCGGCAAATCGACCATCGCGCACCTGATTCCAAGGTTCTATGATGTGACTTCGGGTAAAATTACAATTGATGGTCAGGATATCCGCGATGTCACCTTGGATAGCCTGAGAGCCGCCGTCGGCGTTGTGCAACAGGACACCTTCCTGTTTACCTCTGAGATTGATGCCAATGTTGCTTACGGCGAGCCTTGGGCGGAGCGGGAACGGGTGGTGAGCGCCACAGAAGCATCTCAGCTTCATGCCTATATTGAAAACCTGCCGGAAGGCTATGACACCATTGTTGGCGAGCGCGGCGTCTCCTTGTCAGGCGGCCAGCGGCAGCGCCTCTCGATTGCCAGAAGCGTGATGTTATCACCGCAATTTATGGTGTTTGATGACTCAACAGCAGCCATAGATGCCGCGACAGAGCAGCGTATCCGCGTTGCCCTCAAAGAAGTTACAAAGGAACGCGCAACGATTATCATTTCGCACCGCCTAAGCTCGCTCATGCATGCCGATGAAATTTTGTTCTTAGATGAAGGCAGCATTGTCGAGAGAGGAAATCACGACAGCTTGATAGAATTGGGTGGCCGCTACAAAGCGCTATACGATCTGCAGTCGGGCCAGGTGAGTGAGGACGTCGATGGCTAATATGTCAGACATCGGCGGTAACATCTCGAAAGGCAGCGTCACATCGACCGGCAGCATGCGCGGCGAGGAAATGTTTGGCTCGGTTTTCGATGGCAATGTTATCCGCCGCTTTATCGAATTTGTTAAGCCCTACCGGAAAACGATCTACATCGCCTTTGTTGCGGTCCTGATCTATGCCTTCACCCAAATTGCCATTCCGTTGCTTATTCGAGATGCCGTCGACAGCACGGTCGGTAAAGGCAAAGACGGCTACGATCTATTGATCACTGCCGTTCAGGTGTTTTTTGTTGTCGTGACCATCAATTATATATCGAACTATTTTCAGCTGACGATTGTCGCCAAACTGGCAGAGCGCATTTTGATAGATATGAGGCGCGCCATGTACGTTCACCTCCAGGAAGTTTCACTTTCCTTCATGGATAAAACCGAGGTCGGCCGTCTGATGTCGCGCCTGCAAGGGGATGTGAACTCTATTCAAGAGTTCCTGGAAACGTCGATATTTGCGATTGGTGATTTTATTTTGCTGATTGGTATCGTTATCGTTTTATTGGTGCTTGATTGGCAGTTGGGCTTGCTCACCTTATCAGTGGTGCCGGCACTTTTCATCGTCCGTATGGTCTGGTTGCCGATTGCGAAGAGAGCCTTTATGCGGGCGCGAGAGACCTCCTCGATCGTGAACGCGTCTCTCGCCGAAAATATCAATGGCGTTCGAACCGTTCAGGAAATGACCCGCCAGGGTGTCAATTTTGGATTATTTGAAGAAAAAGCCCAAGATAATCTGCGGTCTCATCTCAAGGCCGTGAAATTGGCGCAAATCATGGTGCCAACGGTTGATACATTAACGGGATCGGCGATGGCAATTGTCATCATTGTCGGCGGTAATCTGGTGCTTAAAAGCAGCCTTGATCTCGGCATTATGGTGGCGTTCCTGTTCTACGTTCAGCGTTTTTTTGATCCCATTCGCTCACTGACCATGCAGTACAGCGTCATGCAGCGGGCGATGGCGTCCGGCCAACGCATTTTTGAAGTGCTCGATGTAAAAGTCGAAGTGCAAGACAAACCAAACGCCGAACCCTTGGGCGAAACCGATGGTTCAGTGGTTTTCAACAATGTCACTTTTGGATATTTGCCGGATCAGCCAATTCTTAAAAACATCTCTTTTGAGATCAAACCGGGCGAAACGGTAGCGCTTGTTGGGCCGACCGGGTCGGGCAAGACGTCAACCACCGCTTTGCTGCATCGCTTTTACGATATTTGGGAAGGCGAGATCAAAATTGGCGGCAAAGATATCCGCGATGTCACGCAAGATAGTCTTGGCGAAACTGTGGCGATGGTGCTGCAAGAACCGTTCTTATTTACCGGCACGGTGTTTGAAAATATTCGCTACCACAAATTGTCTGCCAGCCAAGAAGTGGTTGAAGCTGCCGCAAAAGCGGTCGGCGCGCACGACTTTATCGAAAAACTGCCGGACGGCTACAACACGATTTTGGGCCAGCGCGGCGGTAGTCTTTCTATTGGCCAACGCCAACTCATCAGCTTCGCTCGGGCGATAGTCGCCGATGCCAAAATTTTGGTGCTCGATGAGGCAACCGCCAACATCGACAGCTTCACCGAGCGGCAAATTCAAGAGGCATTAGCGGTTATGCTGAAAGGGCGCACAGGGATCGTCATTGCCCATCGCCTGGCGACCGTGCGGGGCGCTGATCGCATCATCGTGCTGCAAGAAGGAGAGATCATCGAAACCGGCACTCATGAGGAATTGATGGCGAAGGATGGTATGTACCATCGTCTCTATACGTTGAATTACGCGTCCTTTGATGATGTGCCGGATGAGCTGATCAAAGAAGCGTTGGAGTTAAAAAGTTAAAAATAATTCCCCTCCCTTGATGGGAGGGGCTAGGGGAGGGTGCATTAAATAAGTCACCCCTCACCCCGACCCTCTCCCACAAAGGGAGAGGGAGTTATAGCGAACTCAAGCAATCTACTTATCATACTGATTTGCAATGTCCGTTGCGGCCAGTTGCAGATCACTTAGATGTTCATCAACGAATTCCTGAATTGGGGCGGCTTTTCGGATCCACACCATGGTGATGCAGCCGAGGATTTCCGTTTTTACCATGATCGGTACGGCGACCGCATCCAAACCATCATCATGGTCAGATTTTAACGGCAGTTGACCGCCGCCGAAAGAAGGGTCGCGCGTGGCATATCCCAATCGGCGAATTTCAGCTAAAAGTTCGGCGAATTTTGCATCATCGCGGACTATTCGATTGGCGCGGTTCTTTGATTTTTTCAGGCGCTCAATGAGCTCATTTCTTTCGTCATCTTCACAAAAAGCGAGATAAACACGACCAACAGCAGAAAGCGGCAGATTAATCCGATGGCCGATGGCATCTCGATTGAGCAAAAACGGTGTGCTGGCGCGGCTGGATTCCTTAAGCTCCATATGCAGATTTTTAGAATTGAGAACCACGAGATCGGACGGCCAGGATGCTTTCTGGCAAAGTGCGTCCAAATGCGGCGCAGCGATTTCTGCCAAGCGGTCGGTATGATCCAGCCCATCAACCATATGGACCATTTTGAAGCTGTTGCGGTAAAGACCGTCGCCCAGGCCGCGACGCACCCAACCGGCTCCCTCAAGAGTCCTTAATACTCTTAGGATTGTTGGGCGCGGCAAACCAGAGGTCTGATAAATTTTGTGCAGCGTTGAAGGGCCTTGCTCTTGTAATATACGCATGACGTCTAGACCGCGTTCTAACGCGCGAATTGTTTTAAGCTTTGGCTCTTGGGAACCTGATTTCTGATCGCCTGTCATGTCGCACTCATTGGGCTGGCCAAAATTTCAACAGGTGAAATCTATCGGAATTTGTCACATGAAGGAAGCAGAACTATCAAACGCGATTTTGGATTTGCGGGCTGTCGGCGGCATATCGATAGGCGCGGAATATCCAATTCACATCACCATGCAATGGATTTTTGGTCCAGATATCCGAGACATATTCCCACACCACATCACCCTCTGGCGTGATTTCAAATATGCAGCCTTTGCTACCTTCGCAGATTAACGTATTGCCGTTGGCCAGGCGCTGCATGCCGCTAATGTGCGGGCTATAAAAGCTGAGCGCTGGCGTGCCGCGATATTCCCACTGAATATCTTTGCTGTCGGGATCAAATTCGACTATGCGGGAAAAATTAAGATCCCGACCATGCATTCCATTGCAATAGATCAATACATTACCGTTATCGAGCATGTGGCAATCGTGTTGGTGACCAAGTTCCTGTTCCTGGTATTCCCATTTAATTTTGCTGGTTTGCCGATCAATGATGATCAGGAGGTTGAGCACTCGGTAGCTCACCATGATGTCGCCATTTTCAAGCGGGGCGCAGGTATTGGCATGCGCCCATTCGTGGCGTTTGCAGAGCGAACAGATTTGATATTTGTCCATGTCCAAATCAGTTGATTCCCATTCCCAGACAACGTTACCGTCGGCATCAACTTCTCGGATAACGTCCTGGTAAGGTCCCCCTGCATTAAACGAATTTTCCGAGCCGGCGAGGCCACCTTTAACTTTTGCAGCCTGTTCATCGGTCATTTTTTTCCAGGCGATATAGACAGTATTGCCATTGGGCAGGCGCCGGGCATCATGGTGTTGGTTTTCGTCGTGATGCTCCCACACAACATTGCCGTTCCAATCGTATTCTCTCAGAACACCACCTTTGCCGGCGGCAATGGTTGGTCCATCTTTTGAGTTTTCGCTGATAAACAAATTGCCGTTGGGTAGCAGCATGCCGTGATTGATGCCACCCTGCTTTAATGGCCATTGATGGACAATTTCCCCGTCGAGGTTCAGCAAAATGGCTTGGTCGTGATTAATCGGCGCAAACAAAGTGAAGCCTGGCGTTGCACGTGCCGAATCGTGATGGGTCAAGCCAAATCGATTAAACAGCATTTGTGGTCCCCTCTGCGCATTAAATCTGGTGCATTTCATAAGAGGCAAAAAAGTCAGCCATGTCAAAACGGAATTCTAACCTGTTTTCGTTATAGGGAATTAGGCGTTACACTTGTAGACATTGATAAACGATCAGAAGAGAAAAGTTATGAAAGCGCGCGTTAAATGGGTCCAGGATAGAACCTTTTTAGGAGAATCCGGAAGCGGCCACTCAATGGTGATGGACGGCGATCCGGCTGGCGGTGGCCGCGACCTCGGCATCAGACCAATGGAAGCTCTATTGTTGGGCATGGGAGGCTGCACGGCCTATGACGTCGTAGAAATTCTTGAGAAATCGCGGGAGGCGGTTGAGGATTGCGTGATCGAGTTGGACGCCGAACGCGCCGAGGACATCCCCAAAGTCTTCACTAAGATTGTTGTGCGCTATATCGTCAGCGGTCGTAATCTCGATCCCGGCAAAGTCGAGCGGGCGGTAAAGCTGTCTGCAGAGACCTATTGCTCTGCGACGATCATGCTCGGCAAGACCGCCGAGGTTACGCATGAAATTGAAATTATCGATACTGCGAAAGAGTAGCCGGCCAAAATAATTAAAGGGACACCTTGTTCAGGAGTCCCTCTAATTAAAATCAGATATTAAACCAAAATAGATTGGGCGAGTTTAAACTTAAATTGCGATACCCGTTTGGCGCCAGGTAGACGTGCCTTTGCAGTCTGGGCAGACGCGCTCACCAATATGGCTGGATTGAAACTCATCCATGCACATGAGGCATTTCCGGCGTTTGGCAACCAAGTTGTCTGATTGTGGTTTCTTGTTCATTTCCGAACGAGATGCCATGGAATTATCTCCATTTTTAACAATTATCTAAATAACGGATTATCCGTTCCTCCCCGGGAGGGCCGTATCGTCGGGCAAAAATGAGCGTTTCGCTCTGTGAATATTATTTATATTTTCGCCGCGCCAGGCCGTGCCGGGACGTATGACCTATGTTATATGCGGATTCCGGTTCAAATTACCCCTGCAAAAATTGCATAGCTACTATGAGTATAGGGTATGCTTGCGTTAATCTTCGGGAAATCCTTGACTTTCTGCGGATTTTTATGAGAAATGTTTTCCAACTTGAAATACAAAATAAATGGGGAAATGAAGAATGCGCGTAATATCCTACCAAAAAGATGGAAATTCAGGTGTTGGGGTCATGGTCGGCGAAAATGGGATTGTGCCGTTAAAGGAGGTTTCAGCCGATCTGCCGACCTCTTTAAAAGCGATTTTAGAGGTTGATCCCGGGCTCGAAAAAGTGCGTGCGGCAACAGACGGAAAAGAGCCCGTTTTCTCGATGGACGATATTGTTCTTGATCCGGTTATACCGGAACCAACCGCAATTTGGGCGATGGCGCTTAATTTTCATACCCATGTCGAAGAAACCGGACTGACGACCTCGGACAAATTCCCGCATATCTTTTTGCGTCACGCTGGTGGCCATGTCGGCAGCGGTCAGCCGCTGATGTGTCCTGATCCGGAGATTGCCCGCGCCTTTGATTATGAAGGCGAGATGGCGATCATAATCGGCAAAAGCGGGCGCCATATTCCAAAAGACAAAGCGATTGATCACATTGCCGGATTTTCGATCTATAACGAAGGCTCGGTGCGCGAGTTCCAAGGCCACAATCGCCAGTTCGGGCTCGGTAAAAATTTCGAAAAATCTGCCTCCTTTGGTCCGTGGCTGATGACACCGGATGAATTTGGCGACCCCTATGTGCAATTCATCAGAACCAGCCTGAACGGTGTTGTGCGCCAAGATGAGTGTCTAGATGGTTCCATATTCAGACTGGATGAACTTATTCACTATATTTCGACCGGCTATAAATTGCGGGCGGGGGATGTGATTGTGTGCGGCACACCAGGCGCTAAAAAGCCAGATGCCAATGATAAAGTAGCGCAAGTGGATGCCCATTTTGACGACGCGGTACAATATGCCGGTCGGGTTCACATGACGCCGGGTGATGTCTGTGAGGTCGAAATCACCGGTCTGGGTGTGCTTAAAAACCCGGTCGAAGCAGATATACCGCAAGAGTACACGACGTATTAGATTTAGCTTGATTTCAACGTCTGAAATAACGGACATTAAGATTATAAAAAAACAGCGGCCATAAAGTTCGGTAACAACAGACGATGGGGCATGAGTTTCGCGTTGTCATCGTGATGGCATGTGACGACGACGTCTTGCCGTTGAACGAACGTATAGAAACGGCGGCTGACGAAGGGGAGCTAGAAGAGATTTATAATACTGAACGACATCTATTGTATGTGGCATGTACCCGTGCTCGTGACTGGTTGCTGGTTACAGGCGTCGCACTAGGGTCTGAGTTTTTAGCAGACATGAAGTTGGATTGACGCACCAGAGCGAGTGGAGACGCAAGCAAGTGTAGTGACGTCATTCGTTGGGAAAAAAATAATGGCAAATGACTTGAGAACAGAACTTGGCGAAGACGATAACATAACGACGAAGTGTCATTGCTAACTCTATATCACAATGATAAAAGCCCTCAGTGCCTCGGTGGCGGAACTGGTAGACGCGCGGGATTCAAAATCCCGTTTTGGCAACAAAGTGAGAGTTCGAGTCTCTCCCGAGGCACCATTTATTCCATATTTTTCAATATCTTATGAACACCAGCGGGACTGCCGCCTACCAGTCGAGCTATGTTACGCACACTATGCCCACTCTCATGCAACTGCCTAATTGCAGCCACTGATTTTGCCAACTCGCCACGTTTTTTTGATGCTGGCGGGTGGTTATCAACCTCAGCAATGTCTTCTTTTTCATCTTCAAAATCTGTTTCATCACCAAAATGCGCATTTGAGAGTGTCACTCTGTTTAAATTTTCAACTGTTTTCGTGTTATCCAAATGTCTGGCGTAATGACGTTCAATAATTTCAACAGACGTTCGGCAATTCTTTGCGACGACGAATGGATTAGACCCTGCCAACAAACGGAAGATGGTGTGGACGGAATTGAGATGCAAAAACAACAACATTTTGACCTGATCATCACCGATATCCTTATGCCTAGAAAAGAGGGGCTGGAAACGTTACAGGAAATAAAAAGCGAATTTCCGGAAACGGGTGTTATTGCAATTTCCGGCGGTGGCCGCCTGGGTAATGTCGATTTTCTGTCGGCAGCAGAACTTCTGGGTGCCGATGCTGTTTTGGCCAAACCGTTTAGCGAAGATCAAATTCTTAAGTGCGTTAATGACTGCCTTGCTTCTACAAAACACCTTATCCAAAAGTCATATTAAGCTTGTTTGCCAATAGCTTCAGAACCGGATACTAAGCAGTAAATCCTGTCGCGGTTCTGGAGAATACACACATATGTTACGCCGTTTGTACGATTGGACGCTAAGTTTAGCCGCTCATAAACATGCACTTTTGGCTCTGGCGCTGATCGCACTTATCGAAAGTTCGATTTTTCCAATTCCGCCCGATATTCTTATTATTCCGATGGTGCTGGCCGCCCGTGATCGCGCTTGGGTCATTGCGGGTGTATGTACGGTGGCATCTGTCATTGGCGGCGTGTTTGGTTATGGCATCGGCTTTTTTCTGTTTGAGCAAATTGGTAAACCGGTGTTGGAGTTTTATCACTACGCGGCCAAATTTGGCGAATTTCAAGAAACCTACAATGATTGGGGGGCCTGGGCTGTCTTTTTCGCTGGCATTACGCCCTTCCCCTACAAAGTCATTACAATATTAAGCGGTGTAACCGGCCTTAATATGCCTGTTTTTATTATCGCATCGATCTTGGCGCGAGGTTTACGATTTTTTATCGTCGCGGCTCTTTTGTGGAAATTTGGCGATCCTATTCGCGCGTTTATTGAGCGCCGATTGGGATTGCTGTTCATTTTATTCTGCGTGGTGTTGGTCGGTGGTTTTGTCTTAGTTAAATATCTGCTCTAGAATGCCACCATCATGACAAAAAGCAAAAGCGAGAAAATGGTATTAGGTGTTTTGCTGTTGGCGAGTATTGGCGCCTTGGCGACGGCCTTTACAGCTCAATTCGCGTTTGATCTAGAGCCCTGCATTTTATGCAAGTATCAGCGCATACCCTATTTCGCCGTCATTCTGTTTGCCGGTCTGGCGATGCATATAAAAATGGCCGACCACGCGGGAACGGCGAAAGTTATCGGCGTGATATTTCTACTGGGTGCGGCTTTGGCATTTTATCATAACGGTGTTGAGCAGCATTGGTGGGATGCTGCGACCAGTTGTGGCAGTAGCGGCGGCGCGCTGACGACATTCAATGATTTTCAACATCAATTGCTTGCCAAAATGCCAAAGCGCTGTGATCAGATAGACTGGACCTTGTTTGGTCTGTCAATGACCGTCTACAATGTGGTTGCCTCGTTGGCGCTCGCTGCGTTTAGTTTTTACGGGGTCTCCGTCTTTGGTAAATCTCGCTAGGTAAGAAGAGTATCTAATGCCACGCAAATCAAAAAGATATGGCCGTCTTCCCGGCGATCCAACCAAAGCGGAAATGATAGAGCGCATCATCCGTGTTGATCAGGCGGGCGAGTATGGCGCCAAAAGAATCTATGAAGGGCAATTGGCTATTCTCGGTGATACCGAGGACGGCCCGACATTGCGGGAGATGGCTGCTACCGAAGAGAAGCATTTAGAAGCTTTTAATAAAATTCTCGTCGAGCGGCGGGTACGACCAACAGCGTTGACACCTTTATGGCATCTTGCGGGATTTGCGTTGGGTGCAGGAACGGCGCTTATCGGCCGGGAAGCGGCGATGGCCTGCACGGTCGCCGTTGAAGAGGTCATCGAAGAACATTATGCTGATCAATCGGCTTTGCTGGACTCTCTTGGAGAGGATGAGCGCGAACCCGAATTACAGCAAGTGATCGAAGAATTTAAGGCCGAGGAGGTGGAACACCGCGATACCGCCCTTGCGAATGGCGCCGAGCAAGCACCCGGCTATCCTGTGCTTTCAGCCGCCATAAAAACCGGTTCCCGATTGGCTATTTGGCTGTCGGAACGCATTTAAATGAACCAATCTTCAAGTGCTGATATAGCCTCTTTGACAAGAGGCTTCCTCTGGATGAGCGGGGCATTGCTGTCCTTTCTGTTCATGGCCATCGCCGCCCGAGAGCTCTCGGATACGATGAACACTTTTGAGATACTCACTTTTCGAAGTGGTATTGCGCTGACCATCACCGTAATTTTTGTAATGCGCATTGGCTGGCACGAGATCAAAACGGAACGTCTGCGGTTCCATTTAATGCGCAATATATTTCATTTTGGCGGGCAATTTGGCTGGTTCTTAGGAATCTCACTTTTGCCGCTGGCGACGGTATTTGCGCTGGAATTCACGATCCCAATTTGGGCGGCGCTGCTGGCAGTTATATTTTTACACGAACGCCTGCATCATGCGCGTATCATCGCCATAATTTGTGGTTTATTAGGTGTATTGATTATCCTCAAGCCCGGTGTGGAAGTTATAGAACCCGCCTCGTTAATTGTGATCGCGGCATCGGTCTGTTATGCGATCTCTTATATTTCCACGAAGTCACTGGCGGTCTCTGACCAGCCACTGGCCATATTGTTTTATATGAATCTCATTCAATTGCCGATGGGTTTGGTGCCGGCTGCTTTCACCTGGGTGCCGCCGACGATTGGCGATATTCCTTGGATGGTTTTAGTCGGCGTCACCGGTTTATCTTCGCATTACTGTCTGACACGTGCGTTTATGGTAGCCGATGCGCTGACCGTCATCCCAATTGACTTTCTGAGGCTGCCTCTGGTCGCGGTGATAGGCTATTTATTTTATAATGAAAGCCTTGAATTCGCTCTGTTTGTCGGTGCAATTGTCATATTTGCTGGCAATTACTACAACATTCGCTACGAAGCCGGCCTCATAAAAAAAGCGGCACAATAATGCCGCTCAATTTTTACAATCGAAAGTTTTTTTTAAAGCTGAGCCAAAAGCGTTTCAGCGCTGCTTTTTTCAAACTGGCCGGGTTCTTCAATGTTGAGCTGTTTTACGATGCCGTCTTTAACAATCATTGAATAACGTTGCGATCGTGCACCGAGCCCAAAGCCGGAGCCATCCATGCCGAGATTTATCGAAGCGGTAAATTCACCGTTCCCATCTGCCAGCATTAAAATAGCGTCACCAACATTTTGATCCGCACCCCAGGCACCCATCACAAATGCATCGTTAACCGAGACGCAGGCAATGGTGTCTACGCCCTTGGCTTTGATTGCCTCTGCATGCTGCACAAATCCGGGCAGATGTTTAGCCGAGCAAGTGGGTGTAAAAGCACCTGGCACGGCGAATAAAGCGACGGTTTTTCCGTCAAAAATTTTAGCCGTTGAAATTTCCTCGACGCCATCTTCAGTTTTAATTCGAAGAGTGGCGGCAGGGATTTTATCCTCTATAGCGATGGTCATAGTCATCCTCATGAGCGTGTAGTTTAATTTTTTGACAGTTTATAGCCGTTCAAATCTGCAAAAGCAAATTAGAATTATTATAATGAATTTTCAATTAATGAGGCTATTTCTGAGCTAGAAGCGATCCGTTTGACGCTTTTCCAAAGCCCGCCAAAACGAAACCCGGTGTCAGCAATTCGGGCAAGGTCTCGCCGTTGGGAGCGCCGGGTCCGTAAATCACATTAAACGGAATCCCAAATCTGCCAAAGCTTTTGAGATAGGCCGCAATCTTCGGATTGGGCCGGGTCCAATCGGCTTGCATGGCGATGACAGTGTCACCGGAGAGTAATTTGTGAACCTGCCCACGGTTAAGGACCGCGGCTTTGTTGAGCAGACAGGTAATGCACCATTCGGCTGTGACATCGACAAAAACAGTTTTACCTGCTGCCACCAAGCCTGGGATTTTTTCAGGTTCAAACGACTGCCAGTAAGCTTGTTTCGATGTTTCGAGTGGTGCAGCCAAAGGCGTGTAGGAATACGGCGTCCAGAACGCGCCTAGTATTATGACTACGATGATGGCAGATGCTGCTTTTTGACGGCTTTCAGGCAACCGTTTGCGGGCAAATAATATCACACCCATTGCAATCATCAGTGCACCAACCACCAGAGCGGCATTGGTGCTCAATTGGAAGGCCAATACGGAAAGTAACCATATCGCCGTCACCGCCAATGCCGAGCCCAGAACTTTCTTTAAAGTGATCATCCAGTTTCCAGGTTTTGGCATCCGACTGGCGAGATTTGGGAAGGCTGCGATTGAAAGGAACGGCAGGGCCATGCCGATACCAAGCGCTGCGAAGACAGCTAAAATATCGAATGTGCCTCCTGCCAAGGCAAATCCGACTGCTGTTCCGAGGAAAGGAGCAGAGCAGGGGGTTGCCAGCACTGTCGCAAATGCGCCGGTTGCGAAGTTGCCGCCAAAACTATGATGATCGGTAGCGGTTCCTGTGGAAGCGCCTGCGCGATCACTGATCCATGACGGTAAGCGTAGCTCGAATAGTCCCCAAAGATTATAGGCGAATAGCGTAACGATAATGCTCAATCCGACAATAAACCACGGATGCTGAAACTGAATGCCCCAGCCAACGGCAGCGCCGGCTAATTTTAATCCCAACAGCCCGCCGCCAATCACGAGAAACGAAAAGATGATACCGAGGGAGGATGCGATAAAGCTTTTTCGGACAGTTTTGTTGTCGGCGCCAACATGAGATACCACGCCCAAAATTTTAAGAGAAATAACCGGCAACACGCAGGGCATGAGATTTAAAATCAGACCGCCCAATAATGCGAAAGCCAATATGGAGGCCAAAGAGAAAGGCAGCGTTTTGGCGAGAGTTGGTGCAGAAACCCCTGGAGTAACCGTTAAGGTGCGCTCGGCAGAACGCTCTCCATCCTTTAAGGTCAGCACAAGACTAGCCGAGACAATCTTGGCCTTTTCCTCTTCGGTGACAGGTACTTTGAGCGTTGCCGTCAGCCCATCCGGGCTTACTGTTGTTTGAGGTTTACCAAAGAAGGTGAGTTCCGGACCTTCGATAAAGACGTCCGGTTTGGTAAAGGGGATGCCACTTTTGGCGGTGATGCGGATAAAGCCTTGGCGGACATCTTTTTCAACTTCGGTGAGCGCGCCCGTCGTTTCCACACTTTCGATGGAAAGGTTATGGGCCTTACCGTCACCCGGAATTTTCGACATATATTGGCTGATCAGATGATAGTTTGATGAACGGCTATCAGTGGAGGCAACGCCAGACGCATTTGATGGTAGGTCGAGCGAAAGTTTTGTTTGATAGGGGATGCAAACATCGTCGCAGACAAGATAGCTAAGATCGGCGCGAAGTTTTAATTTTTGGTTTGGGTCTTTGACGGTCGCGGTGATGGGAAAGACGACCTCGTCTTTGTAGCCAAGTGTCTGCAGCCCTAAAACTTGAAACCGTTTTGGCAGCGGCCATCCAAATTGCGTTTTCTCCAGATTTTCCGATTTTTGCCAATTAAGCTTCGGCGGAAACCCCGCATCGCCTGGTGAGCGCCAATAAATTTTCCAGCCCTTTTTCATTTTGAAATGAAGGCCGAGTTGAACGTCTTTGGTACCATCAATATTGGATTTCGCAAAAATCAGGCGCAACGCCGTCTGTTCGGTTTTTATCCAATCAGTAGCATCTTGCCCGGCGTGGCTGGGGACACTCGTTGTTGCCAGCAGCCCGGTCATAAACGCATAACTGAGAGATTTGGCTAAATTTATTCTGGAAATCTTGAAACTCATAAAACACCCAACTGAAAATTATTGCGATCCATACTATTCTGCTTACCTATATAGGTAAATAACGCCGTAAAGGTAGCGTTATGCCACTAAATCACGCGAACTTGACCGATTGTGTTCGATTCGGTCCCGATCTTCCATAAATTCGGGCTAATCGTCGGCATTGCGACCCATTCAAGATGGCTTCCTGCCCTAATAAAGCCCCATTTTCCGTTCAATAATTTGAAAGTGAGGGTTTTTAAAGCGCCCGGCTCTTTTATATGACACCAGCCTATGCAATCATTTAGGTGCGCGGGAATTATTTGAAATCTTCACTTGTTTATCAACTATAATGACGCCAAATATATAGGTACAATGTTTAGCAACAATTCATCAGATTCCGGTCAGGATCCTTATCTTTCAGGACAGCTTCTTATTGCTATGCCTGGCATGAGAGATGAGCGGTTTTCTAAATCCGTCATTTACATGTGTGCCCATACCGAAGAAGGGGCGATGGGTCTGGTGCTCAATCAGGTTCTGGAGTCACTCTCTTTTCCAGATCTGCTCGAGCAGCTAGGCATTGATGAAGGTGATGCGGGCAGCGACGTGCCGATTCATTTTGGTGGCCCGGTCGAAGCAGGTCGCGGCTTTGTTTTGCATTCAAATGAATATCAGCAAGACGCAACTATGGAAGTGGATGATGGCGTCGCGCTGACCGCAACCATCGATATTTTAAAAGCGATTGCCCGCGGCTATGGACCGCGCCGCAGTTTGCTGGCACTTGGATATGCTGGCTGGGGGCCAGGCCAGTTGGATGATGAAATTCGTGCCAATGGCTGGCTGCAAGCGCCCGCCGATAGCGAGCTTATCTTCGGCGAAGATTATTTAACCAAATGGGAGCGCTCAATTGCCAAAATTGGTATTGATCCGCGCATGCTGTCCGACGAAGCAGGCCACGCCTAGGTTCTTCTAATATAACAATAAATTGAATTTGAAATGTTTCTATTAAGAGTAGATGCAGCAAAATTTCTTTGCTACCATTTCCTTGGAATAAATGACTGTAGAATTTGTTTACGGATTGAAACTAAAAAACCGGTAATGGGGAGTTTAAAATGGAACGCAAAACACAACACGACTTCGACCAAGAGCTATTGGATTTATATGACAGCTATGCGCATGGCCTGATTGAACGACGGGAGTTTCTCGCCAAAGCAGGTAAATTTGCTGTTGGGTAGCCTGACGGCTGCCACTCTTTTGGAAACTTTATCGCCGAATTATGCTTTGGCGAAACAAGTTGAAGAAAACGATCCACGGATCAAAACTAAAAAAAATCGAATACAACTCACCAAATGGTCACGGCAAAATCAAAGCTGATCTTGTGCGTCCGACCGGCGGC
>Ga0066376_10000342_pt1 | contig 41910 bp, 36 predicted proteins | sample Knorr_S15_td_Bot_FD_77009 | JGI IMG/M metagenome (GOLD analysis project Ga0066376, IMG submission 77009) | Marine microbial communities from Southern Atlantic Ocean transect - Knorr_S15_td_Bottom_ad_5009_LV_A | ecosystem: Environmental > Aquatic > Marine > Oceanic | place: Southern Atlantic... | reverse complement strand
CCAATAACGCCGAACCCGCTCCATGCCAAAAAACTTTTGGTGCCGGACAGCCAAAGTTTAAATCAATAAAATCGGCGTGAGTTTCGCCGATGACTTCGGCACTGGCCGCCAAAATACTTGGGTTATTGCCCATCAACTGCAAACCAAGTTGCACGCCATCCAGTTTGGGACCGAGCTCTTTCAGAATGCGGTCCAGCTTAGGGGGACAGTCAGAAACGCGCAGGAATTCGGTGCAGGCGGCGCCCACTCCGCCGTTGGATTGTTCCACCACCATGCGCCGAAAGGTGCGGTCGGTGACCCCCTCCATGGGCGCCAGGAATGTTGGCGGATTAAGTGGCGCTAAAGGCTTCATGCCGAACTACTTGGCCTGAAGAATCTCGATGTCGTAACCGTCGGGGTCTTGAATGAAGATGTACTTGGAACCGGTTTCTGGCCGCGCTCCGCGGTAAGGCCAACCCTTGGCCTCGACTTTTTGAATGACTTCATCTAAATCATCGGTAATCAGTGCCAAGTGCCCGAACTGGGTGCCCAATTCATAGCCCCTCTCGTCATGGTTGTAGGTGAGCTCAAGAAAATAGTTTTGGTCATCATCGGCCAGAAAAACCAAGGTGGCATCGCCGAGGTCCTTGCGACTGATTTCACGAAGCCCCAAAAAACCTTCATAAAAATTCAGGGACCGCTGCAAATTACCAACCCGAATCATGGTGTGGGCTAACTTCATGGGGTTTCATTCGCGTGTGGAAGAGAGCGCAAAAATTTAGAGCTGTGGGAGAGTTCCCAGCCGGTTGCGCTACAAAGCTCCTGGGCCAAATTAAGCAAATCTTCCGCTTTGCCAAGCTTCAATTCTAATTCCACCAAGTGCTCGGGTTCTTTTTCCGCCTTTGCTTTCCATTGCACGAAATCATAACTGGCTTCTACCCGTAGAATCACATCCTGATTTTTAGCTGCAGTGCGTTCAATGAAAAACCAATCTCGTTCTTGGTGTACCCGGAAAGTCTCCAGTAGCTTTTCCCCTTCCCAATAGGTTTCTATGTCGGCCACGCGCTTTTCTATTTCTTCGCGTTGGGCTAATCCAGATTCCGGCGGGGTAAGCGCTTTTAAAGTCCGAGTCCAACCCGGCGTGCCGGAAGATTTACGGAAACGCAGTGCCCAACCATCTTTTTCCAGGCCGTGACCTTCGGTGTCTACATAAACGTCTTCCAAGGAGTGGTGACCTTGGTCGGTAATTTGAAAGCCTAATTTTTGCAGGGCGGCCGGTAATTTTTCGCGTGCCGTTTCATCGGGCACTTTTAATTTTGCTTCGACTTCTATAGTCATGCCGAAGTACGGTTCAGCCTACCTGCCAAGTTTCCCCTGCGGAAAGCAAAGATTCCAAAGTGCCTTTGCCGAGGTTGTCGGTGATTTGTTGAATCTGTTCGTGGATGGCGGAGTCCAGGGTGGACTGTTGCACTTGGCGGAATATGCCGATGGGCACCGGGACGTCGGCGTCTTCAGCACCTTGACAAATGCGGTAAGCCAATGAACCAGCGGGCTCTTCAGAATCCCAGGTTTGGGCTTCGTCGGCAGAAACAAGGTCAATGCCGCCGTGGGCAAAACGCAGACCTTTCTCGTGTTCTTTGCCGTAAACCATGGGCTGGCCCGGGCGCAAATCCACCTGACGGTCATCCCGAATGTCTTTGCCGGTGATGTGCTCAAATGCCTTGTCGTTAAAGATGTTGCAGTTTTGCAAAATCTCCACGAATGCAAACCCTTTGTGTTCATGCGCCGCTTGCAAAACCGTTTTCAAGTGCGGAATTTGGGTGTCCACCGCGCGGGCCACAAAACTAGCGCCGGCGCCCAACATCAAACTGATGGGATTGAACGGCGCATCTAAAGAACCATAAGGGGAGGAGCCGGTTTTGGTGCCGGGAGGGCTGGTCGGGGAATACTGCCCTTTGGTTAAGCCATAAATGCGATTGTTAAACAACAACACTTTAATGTCCATATTGCGCCGCGCGGCGTGAATGATGTGATTGCCGCCAATGGAGAGCGCATCCCCATCCCCAGTCACCACCCAAACTTGCAAATTGGGGTTGGCGATTTTTACACCCGACGCCAACGCCGGTGCGCGGCCGTGGATGGTGTGAAAGCCATAGGTATCCATGTAATACGGGAAACGACTGGAACAGCCGATGCCCGAAACGACCACGAACTCTTCTTTGGGAATGCCCAAAGTGGCAAAGGTTTGCTGGACTCCGTTCAAGATGGCGTAATCTCCGCAGCCAGGACACCAGCGGACTTCTTGGTCAGTAACAAAGTCCTTTTTCGTCAAGGCAGGTTTTTCTTCGGTAGTCATGGCTTTAGGCGAAGTAGCTTTGGATGCGTTCGAGAATTTCCCCGGTGCTGAACGGGCGGCCTTGGATTTTTGTCATGGAATCCGTGTCCACCAAATAGTGCCCACGAATTAAAAGGTTGAGCTGTCCGCTGTTCATTTCAGGAAGCAGGACGTGTTCAAAGTTGCCCAGTACTTCGCCGAGGTCACTAGGGAGTGGCCAAAGGTTGCGCAGGTGTAGCTGGCTAACCGCATGGCCACTATTTTGCGCTCGGTCTACCGCACCATGGATGGAACCGTAGGTGGAACCCCAGCCAAGCACCAATAACTTGCCACTCTTTTCGCCGAACACTTCTAAGGGTGCGTAAGTGTTGGCAACTGCTTGCACTTTGTCAGCGCGCAATTGCACCATGCGTTCATGGTTTTCGGGGCCGTAATCCACGTTGCCGGTAGTTTCCGATTTTTCCAAACCACCCAGGCGATGCTCCAAGTTGGGAGTGCCGGGCAAGGCCCATGGCCGCGCATAGGTTTCTTCGTCCCGCTGGTAAGGCAAGAACCCTTCACTTTCGGTGTGAAATTTAACCGGGAAGGGTTTGAGTGATTCGGCCGACGGCACCTTGAAGGGTTCCGCGCCGTTGGCAATACTGCCGTCGGACAAAATCAGCACCGGGGTCATAAACTTCACCGCAATTTCAGCCGCTTCAAGGGCGGTTTGAAAACAATTCGAAGGGGATTGTGGAGCGATGATGGGGATGGGGCATTCGCCGTGACGTCCAAACATGGCTTGCAAAAGGTCGGCCTGTTCCGTCTTGGTGGGCATGCCAGTGGAAGGCCCGCCGCGTTGGACGTTGATGACCAAGAGTGGCAACTCAGTCATGACGGCCAAACCCATGGCTTCACCTTTGAGGGCCAAGCCCGGACCGGAGGTGGCCGTGATTCCCAAAGAGCCGGCAAAGGATGCACCAATGGCGGCGGTAATGGCGGCGATTTCGTCTTCCGCTTGGAAAGTGACCACGCCGTGATGTTTATAGTGCGCCAGATTATGGAGGATGTCGGAAGCGGGAGTGATGGGATAACTACCTAAGAACAGCTTGAGGCCGGAAAGGTGCGAAGCAGCAACCAAACCCATAGAGAGTGCCGCGTTACCCATGAGGTTCCGGTAAGTGCCGGAGTCCAAATCAGCGGGCAAAACGTCATAGCGATTTTGGAAAATCTCTGAGTTTTCAGCAATGGCAAAGCCGGCGTGGAGTGCCAAAATGTTTGCCTTTAAAATTTCTGGCTTTTTGGCGAACTTCTCTTTCAACCATTTTTCGGTTGGTTCCAAGGAGCGGGAGTAAACCCAATAAAGCATGCCCAATGCCAAAATGTTTTTACACCGCTCCGCTTGGCGCGGGGTCAGGTCAGTTTCTTTTACCGCGTTGACGGCGGCTTTGTTGAGGTCCACTTTGACCACCGTGAACTGTTCCTCTAGAGTGGGGTCATCCAGAGGATCCGCTTCATAACCAGCTTTGGCGATGAATTTATCGTTGAAGTTGCCGGTATTGGCAATCAATACGCCGCCTGCTTTTAAATCGGCAATGTTGTTCTTAAGCGCGGCCGGGTTCATGGCAACCAAAACATCGGGCGCATCGCCTGGAGTGTGGATGCTGTGGGAAGCAAAACGCAGCTGGAAACCGGAAACCCCGAAGGTGGTGCCGATGGGGGCACGGATTTCGGCCGGGTAATCTGGGAACGTGGCGAGGTCATTGCCGGCCAACGCCGACGTGTTGGTGAACTGACTACCGGTGAGCTGCATGCCGTCACCGGAATCGCCGGCGAAGCGGATGACGACCTCATCAAGAGATAAGGTGGGTGTGGGAGTGTCCGCTGGGGAGGTGGGCATGATTCAGGGTGCCATGGAAACTAGGCGGGAAGGCGCCAGGCAAGTAGGAAATCTTAACAAAAACGGCGGAAAGCGCTCAGCCGTAAGACTCAAATTTCACTTCGTAGGAGCCGTCCTCACGCTTGGTCTTGCGGGTGCGGAAATCGTCGTGCTCAAATGCGGCGAGGACTGCCTTGATGGTGCCATCAAATCCACAGATATGGACCATGGTGTTGGTGGGCAGAATTTTTTCGCCGACGGCTTCCTCGACCGGGGATAGCCCGGAATCACCGCGAGCAAAAAGGGTCTCAATACGGCCGGTGTAGCCTTTCCAGCCGGCGTTTTCCGCTTCATCCGGGCGGCTGACGGAAGCAAGGTTTTTGAAATTCCAGTCCGGGTTTTCGGCCGATTCCTTTTCCAGGGAATTGATGAGGTCGGCGTAGGAAAGGTCATTGATGTAACTCACTCCGTGACAAATCACTAGTTCACGGCTGCAGCCTCGGGCTTTTAGGTCCAAGCAAGTGCTGACGAAGGGGGCAAGTCCGGTGCCGCCGGCGACCATAAGTAGGCGTCGGTTGTCTGGGCTGCCGTCCACCAAGTCGTCACTGACCGTGAAAGTTCCCTTCGGCATACGCAGAGAAACTTCATCCCCCACGCCAAGTTTCCAAAGCAAAGTAGTGAGCTTGCCGGGCACGGGCCGTTCTGCCAACCGGATGTAAAGCTCAAAGTAATCCTGGTTTTGCGGCGGCGAGGCAATGGAATAAGCGCGCCAAACCACTTTGCCGTCCTCGGCGGGGTCCGGGATGCCCATGGTGATGAACTGGCCTGCCTTGAATTCAGGCACGCCGCCGTCGGGGCGAATCTTGAAAATAGCGAGACTGGAATGAACGTCTCTCCGTTCGATGATGGTGCCTGGAGTCGGTGGAGTCTTTGGCAAGGTCCGCCGAGTGTAGCGGTCCTAGCCGCGGATTTGTACGTTGCGCGCGGCGGTGGTTTCGAGGATTTCCTTGGCGGCCGCAGCGATGGAGGCTGGGTCCATTTGGTGATATTGGTAAATATCCTGCGGGGTTCCGGACTTACTGAAGTGGGAAACACACAGCGTTTTTTGGGGCACGCCCAAGATGGAGCCGGCGTTATCCAAGAGGCCGGGTTCGCCGTCACAAACCCCAATGATGGGGACGAAGCGGCCGGCAAGGGCGCGGGCTTCGGGGGTGGAGATGGTGCCACCGTTTTCTAATCCGGAGGGGATGAGCTGTAAATCTCCATTGACACCAAGCTTCGCAAGTTGGGTGTAAGAATCTCTTTCGGCGAAGCGGCCCAGCAAAAGGTCAGCGCAAGTGACCACGATGACGTCGGCGTACACACCTTCTTCCAACAAAGCGTCCGACGCCTGGATGGCTTCCGGCACCAAGGCGCCCATCGCCAAAATCGTGGTGACGTTGTCACCGGGCAGGTAGCCGGTTTCCGAACAACGGTCCACTAACTTGTAACCACCCGCCAAAACATCTTTACGAATGACGGTGTGAATGGCGTCGGCATTTTGGCCCGCAAAACGAGTTTGCGCTTTAAGGCGCTTGAGGAATTCTTTTTGGGGAAGGCCGCGGGTGGTGGCGCGGACCAAAACACCTTGGCGGTCTTCCTGGTCTTCTTCTAGGTGGCGGCGGATGGCGTCGGCCAAAACCCATTCCATTTCTTTGGCGAAGGCGGGCTCCCAAGTGATTAAAGATGGGAACTGAATGTCTGATTTCCAAGAGTGTTGCGCGCCTTCGGGAGAAAGTGAGACACCCGACGGCGTGCCGACCAGTAGGAAAGAGGAACGCCAATAAACGTTGTAGTAAAGTTGGTCCAGCGCGCGCTTGATGAAAAAGTCATAAACGGTCATCATCGGCAGGAGCGGTACACCCGAATATTTTGCCATTTTCCCAAAAGAGCCGGCGGCCGACATGCAATTGGCTTCGGCAATTTCAAAACGGATGTGGCGAGTCCATGGTTCCGAATGTTCATAGAGTTCGGGGCGACCGCGTTCGTGCCAATCCAGTTCAGCCTCAATGTTGGTGTCCACCTCGGGGCCATAAACTTTTTCGTCCATAGCCGGATTGATGTTGGTGGAGGTGCCGACGTCCGGCGACATGGTGAGGGCTAATTCCGCGGCGCGTTGCCAAGACTTTTCGCCGTCAGTCAAATCATTGCCGGCCTCCATGCCAGCGGCGGCGAGTTCGTCGTGGGTGCCGATGCGCACAATCTTGCCGGCGACTTGCCCCCAAACCCATTGGGTGTGGGCGTAAGGAACCATGGAAAGATTCAGGCCGAAGTCTTCTGGTAAGGGGCCACCTTCTTTTAAGCGGGCGGCAGCGGTTTGGCGATTTTCTTCCATCCGTTCTTCGACCGCTTTGACTTCGGCGCGGAAATCGTCTTGGCGCTGCTGCAGAAAGGCAAGTTCCACGCCATCGTTTCTCCAATTACCTTCCATGGAGTAGGGCGCATCCCAATCCAAGCCTTCGGTTTTCAGCAAACTCTCCACTTCGGCTTTATCTGGAATGGTGGAGTGGTTGCCCGGTTTAGCGGCGCACTCAAGGCCCCAACCTTTCAAAGTGTGGGCGACAATTAAAGTGGGTACGCGCTCATCACGGCGAGCTTCTTGGTAAGCGCTTAAGACTACGTTTAAGTCATGGCCGCCCATGTCGGCCATGGCCTCTAGCAATTCCTCGCCGTCGACTTGGTCCAAGAAGTTTTTGGAGACCCCGGCTTCGCCTAAATATTTATACGCTAGCTCCACATCTTTCAAAGCCAAGATGGCTTGCAGTTCATAATCCGTTAAGCCGGCCTCTAGTGATTTTTGGAAAGCATCCCCTCCCTTTAAGGCGAAGAGTTTTTCACGCACCGCACCGTGGCGGAGTTGCAATACATCCCAACCGTTGGCTTCAAAAGTTTTTTGGATGCGGTCGGCGTCACTGCCGCGTAAACCGCGCTGGTTTGGAATGCGGGTGCCGTCCAAGTTTTGACGGTTGTAATCCACAATCCAAGTAACGTTGCCAAGCTCACGTTCGGCAATGTCCGGCATGGCTTCCATCAAAGAGCCTTCGCGCAATTCGGAATCCCCGATGATGCACCAAAAATGCTTAGGAATATCCGTCGACCAACCATGGTCTACCGCGTAACGGAAAGCCAGCGCAAGATAAGCGGCGTTGACCGGCGGAATGCCGACCGTGCCGGATGGCAACACTCGCCAGGAGTCTGGGTCAGCATCGGCGTGATAAGACTGGAAAACCGCTTTGCCGTCACGGGAAAAGTCGCGCAAGCGAGTCATGACGTCGGCACTTTCATCTTCAGTAAACCAATTGCCGTCCGGGTGACGGAAAAATCCTTGGGCGCGGTTGATGGCGTGGTCCAAGGGGGCAAGGTGTGGCTTGGCGCAGTAAAAATCCGCCCCGCGGCGAGCTACCAGGTGCAGGGCGGTGGCCAAATGCAGGGATGAGGCGCACGACGCCGGGTGGCCGCCCACTTTTGGGTCTCCGGAGACCTTGTCCTTGCGGTGGTTTGCATCCCAAATCATCCGCACTGTCCATGCCAACGCGCGTTGCGCAATTTGATGGAGGGTGCCGACGTCTTCTTTAGGAAGGGCCGTAGGGGCAGAGTTCTTTTTAGCCATGGACGGAGGTTCAGCGAAACAGCCGAACTCAGATTCTAACCCCGCACAGTTTTTTAGGTGCCGCCGACGTCCCTGGGCTGCCGCCCGGCGCTTTTTCCAGGTCTATCGGGAGGCCTGTGCTTCACCTTTTTTAGGGAGAGTGGTATCCTTTGCGCCGTTTCGGGGCTTTAATTAGCCCTAAAAAAGATGACTGACGTAAAAACAACCGGGGGCCATGTAACGGGTTTCCTCGCCACCCACCGGAAGGATCGATGGTGGATTGAGCCTCTCCTGACCGGCCTTGGCTTTGCCACTTTCGTGGTTTATTCCACTTGGGCCGCTTTCCAAGGAGCACACTACTTTGTTGGCTCCTACCTTTCGCCGTTTTATTCGCCGGTGCTTTTCGTGGATACCAGCGCTATCGGTTCGGTGCCGGTGGAACACGCTTGGTTTGGGGTTTGGCCGGATTGGTTAAGGGATGTTTGGCCCGGTTGGCTGACCATTTCGCCGGCATTCTTGATTTTGGCCGGCCCGATGGCGTTCCGGGGCACCTGTTATTACTACCGCAAGTTTTATTACCGGGCATATTTCACATCTCCTCCGGGCTGTAGTGTGGAGGGTGCGCGCAAAGGCAAGTACAAAGGTGAAACCACTTTACTGCTGATTCAAAACTTACACCGCTACACCCTTTATATAGCCATTGCTTATATTTTGGTGCTTTACTATGACGCTTACTTAGCGTTCTTCCACCAAGGCAAATTAGGGGTCGGCGTCGGCAGCATCATCCTGCTGATTAACCCAACCCTGCTGGCTTTTTACACGCTAGGTTGTCATTCATTCCGACACCTCATTGGCGGCCAGTTGAATTGTTTTTCGTGTGACGCGGTGTCCGGCATGCGGCAAAAGGGTTGGAAAGGAGCCACCGGTTTGAACCAGCGCCACATGATGTGGGCGTGGATTAGTTTAGTTTGGGTTGGCTTTACCGACCTTTATGTTCGTTTGGTGTCGATGGGCATCTGGGAGGATTTCAACACATGGGGTTAAATCTCAGCTCTGACATCCAGCGGATTCGCCACGATGTCGTCGTGATTGGGGCAGGCGGAGCCGGATTGCGTGCTGCCATCTCTAGCAGCGAACGTGGTTTAAACACCGGCGTGGTTTGCAAATCCTTGCTAGGCAAGGCGCATACCGTGATGGCCGAAGGCGGTTGTGCGGCGGCACTTGGCAATACGGACCCTCGTGATAATTGGAAAGTCCACTTCCGCGACACCATGCGCGGCGGCAAGTTTTTAAATCAGTGGCAAATGGCCGAACTTCACGCCAAGCATGCGCCCGACGAAGTACGTTTGCTGGAAAAGTGGGGGGCGGTTTTTGACCGGACCAAGGATGGCTTGATTGGCCAACGTAATTTTGGCGGTCATCGGTATCCGCGTCTGGCTCACGTCGGTGACCGAACTGGGTTGGAAATGATTCGGACTCTGCAGGACCACCTCATTCACCAAAAGGTCCAAGTGCACATGGAGTGCACCGCTTTGCGGATTGTGAAAGAAAAGGGCAAGCTGGCCGGGGTGTTGGCTTATTGGCGCGAAACCGGCCGCTTTGTTTTGTTTGAATGCAACGCCGTCATTCTTGCTACTGGTGGTGGCGGAAAGGCTTGGCGCATCACTTCCAATTCCTGGGAGTACACCGGCGATGGGCTGGAGCTGGCTTATGAGGCCGGTGCGGAATTGCTGAATATGGAATTCACTCAGTTCCATCCGACTGGCATGGTTTGGCCGCCTTCGGTGCGCGGCATTTTGGTGACTGAAGGCGTCCGCGGGGATGGCGGCATTCTGCTTAATAGTGAAGGAGAGCGGTTTATGTTTAATTACATCCCTGAGAGGTTCGCTTCGGAAACCGCCGACACCGAGGAAGAGGCGGAACGTTGGCTGGATGGCGACAAAGAGGCGCGTCGGCCGCCTGAGTTGTTAACTCGTGACGTAGTGGCTCGGGCAATTACCAAGGAAGTGCAAGAAGGTCGGGGTTCTCCCCATGGCGGTGTATTTTTAGACATAGCCAGTCGTCGGCCGGCGGAAGTGATTCGTAAAAAACTTCCTTCGATGTATCACCAATTCAAGGAGTTGGCCGAAGTGGACATTACTGCGGAGCCGATGGAGGTGGGCCCCACTTTGCACTACTTCATGGGTGGCATTCGGGTGGATTCCACAACCCAAATGACCGGAGTGCCGGGCTTGTTTGCTTGCGGTGAGTGTTCCGGTGGGATGCATGGCGCCAACCGTTTGGGCGGAAATTCTCTTTCTGACTTACTGGTGTTTGGCATGTTGGCCGGCGAAGGCGCGGCCGATTACTTGGATGGATTGGAGGGTGTCCCCGAAGCAAGCGCGGAAACTTTGGATGGGGCTATCCGTGAAGCCACCGCGCCGTTGAATAGAGAAGATGGCCCTAACCCTTATTTGGTTCATGAGGATTTACAAGCCATCATGAACGATGGGGTGAACATTGTGCGTGACAAAGAGGGTTTGGAAAAATCCATTCAAGCCATTGAGGATTTAAAGCTCCAGGTGGCGTTGGTCAAAGCCCATGGTTCATCCCAATACAATCCAGGCTGGCACGAAGCGATTTCTTTAGTTCCCTTGTTGGTGACTGCGGAATCTGTGGCCCGCTCCGCACTGGTTCGTGAAGAAAGTCGCGGCGCTCATACACGGGCCGACTTTCCCGGTGAGCAGGAAGATTGGCAAACTAGGTTGGTGGTGATTAGTAAATCTGAGGACGGCTCCATGGCGGTGCGGCAGGAATCTACCCAAGAACCCCCCAGTGAACTTTCTAAAATTGCCCACTCCAGCCTGGAAGACTTAGAAGGAGGCGTAAAGTGAGCTTGAGGAATTTCAAGATTTGGCGGGGTGATGCCGACGGCGGCGAGTTCAAGGACTACGCGGTGGAATGCGGCGAGGGCATGGTGGTATTGGACGCTATTCATAGAGTTCAGACTGAGCATGCTGGTGGTTTGGCGGTGCGCTGGAATTGCAAAGCCGGTAAGTGCGGCTCCTGCGGTATGGAAATTGACGGCAAGCCAAAGCTAGCTTGCATGACGCGGATGTCTGACTATGACCCCGAAGCCACGGTGAAAATTCAGCCGATGAAGACTTTCCCCATCGTGCGGGATTTGGTGGCGGATGTTTCATGGAACTATGAGCAAAACAAACGCATCCCTCCTTTTCAACCAACCGAAACGTCTAAGGGCGAAGGTTTGGTTATGCACCAAGAGGATGTGGACCGGGTGCAAGAATTTCGTAAATGTATTGAATGCTTTTTGTGTCAGGATGTGTGCCATGTTTTGCGGGACCATGAAAAGGAAGAGGACTTCGTTGGCCCACGCTTAATGATTCGTTTGGCTGGGCTGGAAATGCATCCGGCGGACACCGTTGACCGGATTCCGATAATCCGCAAGGATTTTGGATCTGGCTTGTGCAACATCACCCGTTGTTGCACCGATGTTTGCCCAGAGCACATTGGGATTACCGATAACGCCATCATTCCTCTGAAAGAGCGGGTCGTGGACCGGTACTATGACCCGATTGCTTGGGTGCTTGGTAAAGTTTTCCGCCGACGTAAAAAGAAGATTGTCAAGGCGCTTGAGGTGTAGCTTCTGAGCTGGGCGGGGCTAAGCTGAACGCATGTTGTTCCGCCCCTCCCTACTTCTTTGTCTTGCTGCTGGCACCCTCAGTGTTGGCTTATTGGCCTGTGGTGATGGCCCTTCTCGGGGCCAAGATGAAGTAAAAACCCCACCGCTTTCGGATGCCGCCGTTGAGGCCGCTAACGTCAAGTTTAAAACTTTGTGCATCACTTGCCATGGTGCTGGTGGCAAAGGTGATGGTGTTGCTGCCGCCAACTTAAATCCCAAGCCGCGGGACTACACCAATGGTGAATGGCAGGATTCAGTGACTGATGAATACTTAGCCACCATCATTGTGGGCGGTGGACCCTCGGTCGGAAAAAGTGTTTTGATGCCACCTAATCCGGACCTCAAAGATAAGCCCGACGTGGTCAATGCCTTGGTGCAAAAAGTCCGCGCGTTTAGAAAATAGCTTGGGTACGTGGCTACGCGAGGAGGGTGTTAATCACAGCGACAAGTACACCCATAATGCTGATTCCGGCAATCAGGCCGGCAGCAACTGGAACTAAGAAATCACCGGCGTGTTCCTTATTTTTTTTCTGCCAGTACCATGCGATGAGCGCCCCTACTGACATGGAAAGTGGGTATTGAAACGGCAGGATTAAACCTAAGCCAATGCCGGTGGCGGAAGGTAAAAACGCCTTCTTTTTTGGAAAGAGCATTTCTAATGCCAAGAACAAAGCGCCAAGACCAAGACCCCACATGATGGCTTTAACATGCATGGGATGCATAGCAGCCATGCCACCGCCAGTCATGACGTCGGCAACCGCTTTCCAGGCTTGGGCGGCGGGAGCGGGGAACTCAGGCTTAATAAAAGTTCCGTCGGGTAAATCTTGGCCCATGAGCGCCGTAGCATCAGGAACCAGAAGATAAAAGCCAGTTACGGTGGCGGCGGTGCCGGCCAAAATCCCCATCATTTGTGCAGCAAATTGACGCCGAGGATTTGCCCCTAATAAATATCCAGATTTTAAATCGTTCAAAAGGTCGGCACAGCAGCCCGCCCCATTGGCGGTAATCGAGGCCGACATGAGGTTGGCGGTTCCGGAAGGAATAAAGGTGCCAAAAGTAAGTTGCATGATTTTCCCCATGGCGCCTACCGGGGTGATGTCGGATTCGCCGGTGGCGCGAGCGGCAACCAAGGCGAGGAAGAAGGTCATAACGATTGCTAAAGCGCCTAAGTAGAAGGGGATTTCGAAATATGCGTTGGCAACCCAAATCACGGCAAGAGAGGAAACTAATAGGAAGCCGCCAAACCAGGAAAATGGAACTTCAGTTTTTGCAGCAGCCTCTTCAACGGCACTTTGCCCACCAGTTCCTCCGCCCAGACTCTTTAGAGCACGAAGAATGGTTCGCCATTGAGTGGCAAATTGCAAGAGTCCATAAGAGAGCATGATGGGGACGCCAAGCCATAGGCCAAGTTCTTTCCAAGCCTTCCATGGTTTACTGATGGCGAGGACTTCGTCACCCGTGGGAGTGGTGAAGCTCTGGGCGTTAAGCCCCAATTCTCCAATGCCATAAGTTAAGGCTATTCCGCCAAGCAACATGTAAAGGGCAATGCGCAATCCAACCAGTGCACCTGCAGCAATCATGACTGGATTCACGTCCCAAACCATGGTCCAGTCTGACGGCTTGTAGCTCACCATTTCGCCGTCTACTTCGTGCATTCCCGGAGCAGGGAACATGTCAAAGATATGCCATTCTGCGGCAAGTAAAGCTTCGCCCGCCTTGACTTTCAGCTCAATAAGAAGAGGGAATACAGCGCCAATGGCGGCGGCGGTAAATAAAGCCCGTGCCTTTTTTAGAGCCACCGACCCTTCCGAGTAAAGCGACTGCAAGGTCACCGCTGCAGCTGTGCCAGATGGGAACTTCAACCGTTCTTGGTTAATCATGTTGCGCTTCATCGGAATGGCAAGCACGGTTCCGAAGGCGGCCAAAAACACCGTCCAGGCGGTAAGGACAATCCACCCCAAATGTTCCCCCTCTGGGTTATCAGGAGTTGCCGACAGCATCAGCAAGGCAGCGATGGCGGAAACCATGGTTCCGCCGGTGGAATAACCCGCCGCTGATGCAGAAGATTGCATGCAGTTGTTTTCCAAAATGGTCATCGGGGTTTTTGCCCACCCACGGCCTACGAAAAAGTTCCAAATTGCATAAGAAAGAATGCAGGCGGTGATGGCAACGCCAAGCGCCCATCCAGTTTTTAGGCCGATGTATAGGTTGGTGAAGGCCAGGAAAAATCCTAAGAAGGAGCCCATCAAAACGGCCCGGATGGTCAATTGGGGGACATCGTCACCGCGGTAAACGTGCTCGTACCATTCCTCCTCGTTCATTTCGAGGACCTTGTCTGGGCCGATTTCTAGAGGTCCGTAAAGGGCAGATTCTTCGGGAGTTGCGGGTGCTTTCTGGAACAAAGACATCTGGGAAGGGTAGCGTCATGGCAGCATGCCGCCCAACCACCCGGTCTTCATCGTCAATCCTGCCGCAGGTGGAGGTCGGGCGGGACGTTGGTGGCGTCGGAAACAAACGCAGGTTTTGGAAGTTTTGCCTCAGGCGTTGGTTTGGTTCACAATAGAGAGTGGGCAGGCTCAGGCACTTTGCGCCGAAGCTTTAGCGGGCGGCGCCAGCCAAGTGGTGGCCGTCGGCGGTGACGGTACCGCCAATGAAATCCTCAATGGTTTTTATAAAGAAGGAGCTTTAATCAACCCCGAAGCGTCTTTAGGGATTTTGCCCGTGGGGTCGGGCAGTGATTTCGCAAAAAGCTTGGGGCTTACTTCGTTTGAGGATGGCCTTCAGCGGGTGGTGGAGAATCAAGGTCGGGCCGTGGACGTTGGCGTAGCGAACAGCGCTTTAGGCCGACGCTACTTTTTAAACGCCGCCACGTTTGGGTTTGGGGCCGAGGTGGTTCACAAGATGGGGCAAGGCGGCGGTAAACGGTGGCTTGGTGGTTTGGCCTATCAATTAGCGGCGTTACGGACTTTGCCAGCATGGGAAAATGTAAGCATTCAAGTACGTATCGATGAGCAGGACCCCGTGGCACAACTTTCCTTGATGGGGGCGGTGTGTAATGGCAAGTTTGTCGGTGGCGGAATGGCTTTGGCTCCTGACGCTCAGCTTGCCGACGGCAAGTTGCAATGCACCATGGTGGGGGATTTAAAAAAATTGCCAGCTCTTGCGGCAATGCGCAAAGCCGCCAAAGGTGAACGCTTGGATATTTCCGCGGTGAAATATCATGCTGGCAAAAGTATCCAAGTGCAGGCGAGCGAAGAGGAGAAGCAAGTCCCGCTGGAGTTGGATGGTGAGGCCTGGGGCTATCTTCCAGTAACTTTGGGTTGCGTCCAAGGACCGCGTTTAAGTGCCTTTTTAAAGCCGCACCCTTAAGCCCTTCTCTGAACTAGTAGTTCTGAGTGTTTTCGATTTAGCAGTTGCCGCCGACCAGTTCGCCGCCGAAAGCCTTTTGTTCTTCGACCGGAATGACGGAAGCGTAGTAATCAATGCGACTGGCTTCTTTAATCAAGTTGCGAGCAATGACCAAGCGCTGAATTTGATTGGTGCCTTCATAGATTTGAAGAATCTTTGAATCACGGTAGTACTTGGCGACTGGGTAGTCCTCCATGAAGCCATACCCACCAAAGACTTGCACCGCGTCGGTGGCAACTTTAACGGCGGTGTCAGTAGCAACGCACTTTGCCATGGCAGCAATTTTGGTAACCGGTTTGCCGGCATCGGCAAGCGCGGCGGATTGATAAACCAACCAGCGCGCAGCTTCAGTTTGGGAGGCCATGTCGGCAAGCATGGCTTGCACCATTTGGAAACCGGAAATGTTTTGCCCAAACTGTTTGCGCCGAGTGGCGTAAGTCACCGCTAAATCTAGGGCGCCAGCGGCGGTGCCGACGGCTTGGGCGGCAACTCCGGGACGAGCCCAATCTAAAGTCATCATACTGTGCTTAAAGCCAAGGCCGGGCCGACCACCAATCAGGCGGTCATCGGAAACAAACACTCCGTCGAAAAGAGTTTCATTGACGGGGACCGCGCGGATTCCCATTTTGTCTTCTACTTTCTTGATGGAAAACCCCTCATCGTCCTTTTCTACGATGAAAGCGGAAATGCGCCGCGAACGGGATTTCGGATCAGTGACCGCAAAGCAAGTAATGAGGTGGGCACGAGAGCCATTGGTGGTCCATTTCTTTTCACCAAAAATTCGCCAACCGCCGGCTTCTTTTTCTGCGCGTACCGAAAGTCCACCCGCGTCTGAGCCGGCAAACTTTTCGGATAATGCGAAGCAACAGGCGTATTCGCCAGACGCGACTTTCGGCAGATAACGTTTTTTCTGTTCTTCGGTGCCGCCGACGATAATTGGAATAGAACCCAGAGCATTTACCGCAAAAGCAACTCCAAAGGCCGGATCACATCGAGAAAATTCTTCGACCACGAGGGCCAAGCCCAAAATGCCAATGCCGGTGCCGCCGAACTCTTTAGGTATCCAAGTTCCGAGTAGCTTTTGTTTGGCCGATTCGTTCATGGCGGCCTCGTTGTAACTTTCATCTTTGTCATGCTTTGCAGCATTAGGAAGCAATAAATCTATGGCAATTTTGCGGGCCTTTTCGCGCACGTCTTTGTGCGCATCGGTGAAAACAATATCTTGAAGTTCCATGGGAATTTAGGGGAAGGCGGAGAAATCGCCTCTCTCATTCTACATGGCCCCAAGCCCTATTCCGGCGGCCTTTACCAGCCGAACCAAGATTTTTCTTTCTTCTTGGCGATGGTCTCTTCCGCTTGCCAAACGATTTCTCTGGTTTGCACGTTGATGGCACTCATGTTGAATTTAAACCAGACCGCTTCAGTAGAACCCTTTTCTTTAGAAATGCTGGCAAGTCCGCCATAGAAAACATATTCCGCACCCATTTGTTTACCTAGTTCCACCGCCATGGCTTGGTCCACTTTGCCGGATTGTTGATAGTTCAACTCCTTGTTGATTTCCGCTAGACCGACGTCTCCCCCAAGTACGCGAAATTGCTGACTTTGAACCAAAGAGGTTTGCATGGTGTCGGTGATATTTTTTACATCAATGTGCTCATTGGTGCGATTACGAAAGCCACCAAAAACAATGCGCGGCTGGTCACCACCCCAGCTATCAGAACCTAAAAAAGACTGAGTCATGGATTGGGCAATTAACATTAAATCCGTGAAGCCAAATTTTGCATTGATGGTTTCAACCTGTTCTGGGTCTTCGTAAGTGACAACATCAGAGCAAGAGGTGCCGATGGAAACAAACGCGGCGAGGGCGAAACTGGCGGGTAGGAATTTCATTTTTATTGAGGCTCAACAGAGGAAACCTGAATGGTGGCTTGGACGGCGGTTTCGGTAGGTGAAACGAGAGTCAAGGTTTCAGGTTGATTTGGGTGTAAGACCAAAAATCGCTCTCCTTTACCGCCGGCGGCGGCACGCAGTTGCATGCCATCGGCGTCTAGCCATTGCCAGGTGATGTGAGAGCGGATTGGCTCATCGCTTTCATTGACCACGATGAATTGCGTGGTAGCGCGGCCTTCTTTGCCGCGGATAGTAGTGGCCTCCACTTCGACATCATCTTGTAGGACTTCCACTTCGGCGCGGATGGCGATGTCTTCCCCATTCCATTCCATGCTTTCTTTAGCAGAAGTGGAAGTGCAGGCGGCTAGACCAAGCAATAAAAAGTAATGGGCTTTCATGGTTTCATGGGCCGGTGTTCGCGAACTTCAATTTCGCAACGCAACGCTTTCATGTTTGGGGCGACCGATCGTACTGGCGTGAAACTTCCTCCGTCTAAAACTAGCGGCCGCCAAGAGCGGGTGGCGTCGGCGACTTCCATGCCGTCTGCGTCAAACCAGCGGGCACGATATTCAAAAGTGTGCCGGGTAGAAAGGGCATTGCGTAAAGTGACTTGATAAATGGCTAAATCATTATCTCCGTAGCTAATACGTTCCTGTTCCAGTTCTATACCCTCGTCGGCGTCCCCAATCGTGCGAGTGTTACCGGACAAATCGCCGAATTCAACGCCAGGGGAGGAGCAACCGCAAAGAGGTGCCAGCACGAGACAAAGCAAAAAGGGAAGGCGAGTCATGGGTTTAAGGTTGAACGGCAGAAGTGACGGCGGGTGTGTGGACCGAAGTGAAGAGACGGGCGCCCAGCGAGCGGGCATGAATCAATACGGGCTTGGCGGGCGAACATTGGACGATTCCTAGGTCCGCCTTGCCGCTGCCCCCGCGTTGATTGGGAGGATTCAGGAGCTCTAAGCTTAAATGGTGCTCCCCTGCAGGAACGGAGATTCTTAGCACATCAATGCTGAGCGGAAGAGTAATCCAGGAGCGCAAATCCGCCCTTTCAGTGACAATTTGCCAAATGCTACCAACGATTTTGACCAAAAATCCGGCAAAATCTCCTTTTTCCTCTTCTACCTTTTCGGCAATTTTTTCAATGATGATGGTTTTTGCCGCTGCCCGACCGATGGATTTCACGGTCAGCCAGGCGATACGGTCCTCTAAATTTTCCTTTGCCACTTGAAATACTTTTTCAAGGCGCTCAGTTTTGCCGATTTCCTTCCCGTCGAGTAATAATTTAATGCCCTGTGCGGGCCGACTTGGGCTTCCAAACTGCGGAATCGAAATACGGCCAACGGTGTTGTCGGTGTCATAAGTAATTTCGGCGGCGATTTTTTCCGGCATCCGACCTCTTTCAAAGACCAAAATGATTTCTGATTTTTGGCGCTCATCCTCATCCGCCTTTATTAATTGTTGAATCCGCGCAGAGGAATATTTCACCGCTGGGTGGTCTGGGATTTCTTCGGCCAATGAAGCCAAGTCAATGCGTGCGTCATCCAGGCGCCCATCTGCTTCTTGTGCAACTGCCGCTAAAAAACGCGCAAAACGATTCATGCCATAGGTGGTTTCGTAGCGCGCTTCGGCTTTTTCCTGGGCGGCGTAACCTTTGCGGACTTCCACTAGGGAATCGTCCAGCAATCCTAAACGTAAATAATCCCACGCCAACAAAGCGTGCAAAAGGGCCACCTCAAAATCTTCGCCGTCATAGGGAAGAGTTTTGTCGTTTATCAAAAAAGAGGCCGCGCCCTCAAGGACAGAACGCCCGCTGACTGTCGGCCGGTCTTCAAAACTTTCCACGATGGCCGCGGCCTTCAGCCACGATTCGGTGGATTTACCTAATTCTCCCTGAGTGTGCCACGCCATGCCGGCTTCGGCGTGACCCAAGAATGCGTCGGCGGGGTATTCGTCGGCTAAAAGTTGAAACTCATCCGCCGCATCGGCGAAAGCACCCAACTCAAAAGCGTCGATGCCGAAGATGACGTTGTCGGGGTAATCCGAAAACACACTGCTGCTGGAGCATGCGCAAGTCAGCAGAGTGGCCAGAATTAGGGTGGCGCGGTGGCGAGAGGGAGGTGAAATCAACGGAGAGATTATGCCTTGCCTACGAGTTGGCGGCGGTTTCGCTGGGCTAGAATCCGTAGTCCCCTTTCATCCCCTTGAACCCCAAAGCCGCCTCCGCTAAAAAGCGTTCTACTGAAACGCCCATGATGCGGCAGTTTCATGCGGCCAAGGCTAAGTATCCCGACGCCATTTTGTTTTTCCGGATGGGGGATTTTTATGAAATGTTTGAAGATGATGCCAAGGTTGGGGCCAAAGCGTTGGGCTTAACTTTGACTTCGCGGTCCAAAGAGAAAGATTTGCCCATGGCCGGGGTGCCGGTGCGCGCCATGGAAGGTTATTTGGTTCGTTTGGTAAAGGCCGGCTACACCGTGGCGATTTGCGAACAAATGCAGGACCCCAAAGAGGTCAAAGGCATCGTGGAGCGGGACGTGGTGCGGGTGGTATCGCCCGGCACTTTAGTGGAAGACGAAAACTTGCAGGGCGATGAACCGCTTTTTGTTTTGGCCGCAAACCCAGAAAAACCAAGTGGACGGGGCGGCGGCCAGGTGGCGGTTGCGGATTGGCCGGTGGGTCTTTCGTGGGCAGACATTTCGACCGGCGCGTTTCGCTGTGCCACCACCACGGTGAGTCGTTTTCATGAAGAACTCGCTCGCATTTCGCCAGCCGAGATTTTGTTGCCCGACGTTTCTGAATCTGATGATTTATTCGCCGCAGTGCAAGCTTTAACTGCCGACGCCAAACACGAAGGAACTCCTACTGCCATTCGTCCGCCGTGGTCCTTTGACGCACCGCGCGGTCGTCGGGATTTGTGCGAACAGCTGGGTGCCAAAACGCTGGATGCTTTTGGCGTGGAAGAGTGGCCGGAAATTCTGGCGGCTTGCGGCGGCTTGTTGGCGTTCTTGAAGGACACCCAGAAAAGTACCCTGGCACAAATTCAGGATTTAAAACTTCATCGGCCCAGTTGTCACTTGGTTTTGGACGGCGCCACGCGGCGGACTTTGGAAATTACTCGTTCGCAAGCGGACGGCGGCAGGGATGGAACCTTGCTTTCGGTTTTGGACCACACGGGCACGCCGATGGGTGCACGCTTGTTGCGGGATTGGTTGTTGGAACCCTTGGTGGATGCGGCCGAAATCGGTGCGCGTCACGATGCGGTAGAAGATTTGGTGAATCAGCCGGAATTACGGGCAAGCCTGAATGACACTTTGGACGGGCTAGGAGATCTGGAACGATTGGGGGCGCGGTCAGCAAATGGACGCGCTGGTGCTCGTGAATTGGTGGCTTTGGCTGGAGCTTTAGGCCGCGTGCCGGACTTGAAACAAATTTTACAAGCCAGTGGGGCGCCCGCCCTGGGGCTGTTGGCGGAGCGGTTGGACGATGTGAACGGCTTGATGGCGCGGGTGCGCCAAACCTTGATTGAAAATCCACCACTGCAAATGACCGAAGGTGGTTTGGTGAAGGACGGTTTTTCCGCCGACGTCGATGAATTGCGAGAGCTTGCGCGCGGCGGCAAAGAATATTTGGTGCAACTGCAGCAGCGCGAAACCGAGCGGACCGGAATTTCCAGTTTGAAAATTGGCTTCAACCGAGTCTTTGGTTATTACTTGGAAATTACCAATACGCACCGAGATTTGGTGCCCGACGATTACATCCGCAAGCAGACGCTTAAAAATGCTGAACGCTACATCACCCCGGAATTAAAAGAATATGAAGCCAAAGTTTTAAGCGCCGAAGAAAAGCTCAAAGATTTGGAGTACAAAATCGTGGCGGAACTGCGTGATGCTGCCGCTCAGGAAGCTACTCGGATGTTGGCCACAGCGGCTGCGGTGGCTGAATTGGATGTGTTTACTTCGTTAGCTAAAGTAGCGGTTTCGCGGCGTTATGTGCGGCCAACTTTCGTAGAAGAAAGTGCGGTTTTGGACATCCAAGGTGGCCGCCACCCTGTCGTGGAAGCGGTGCTTTCGGATGACCCCTTTGTTCCTAACGACACCCACTTTTCCGACGACGCTCGCTTGTCGGTCTTGACCGGCCCGAATATGAGTGGCAAGTCCACTTATCTGCGCCAAACCGCATTGGTGGTTTTGATGGCTCAAATGGGGGCATTTGTGCCGGCAGATTCCGCAACACTGGGATTGGTGGACCGCATATTCACCAGGCTAGGAGGTGGCGATGACATTTCTCGCGGCGCCTCTACCTTTATGGTGGAAATGGTGGAGACGGCTAACATACTCCGCAACGCTACCGAGCGCTCGTTGCTTTTATTGGACGAAGTCGGCCGTGGAACTTCCACTTTTGATGGTTTGGCAATTGCCTGGGCAGTTTGCGAACACGTCCATGACCAAGTGAACGCGCGCTGTCTCTTTGCCACCCATTATCATCAATTGACTGATTTGGCTTTGCACTTGCCTCGCGCCCGAAACTTAAATGTGGCGGTGCGCGAGTGGGGCGAAGAAATCGTTTTCTTGCACCGCATTGAAGAAGGCGGCACGGACAGGAGTTATGGAATTCACGTCGCCCGGTTGGCCGGCTTGCCATCGAAAGTGTTGGCGCGCGCGAGGGCAGTATTGGCGCGGCTGGAAAAAGATGAAGAAGGTATCAGCGAGCGTATTTTGGCCGCGCACGAAGCGCAACAACCGCTGGAAAAAGGCGCGGTGACACCACCACCAGCCGATGCTTTCCAAATGGGCCTGTTTGACCGTCTAGATAATGCCGACGCCGAACTCGCCGCCGAACTGCAAGCCCTAGACTTAAATGAGGTTACGCCCATTGCCGCATGGCAGTGGTTGGAACGGATTCGGAAGGCGCTGAATTAGTTTTCATTGAACCGCTGGGCCCCTTCCTTGCAAGGCGACAAGATTGAGAAGTAGCTCTTCAAGCCCGGTTTGTTTTGCTTAGTATTTGAACTTTTCAGCTTCGGTCATTGAGCTTAAGTTATTGTCAAGGTGGAGTAGCGTTACCTTTAATCCTTGTTTGGAAAAGGACCGTGCTTAGAAAAAATCACTTTTAACACGATGAAGCCCGGCAAGGTTGTGCAGGGAAACCACCACACTTGGATGCTCTCCACCAAGAGATGTTTTCCTAATCGTCAACGAACGCTCAAACACCGGCAGTGCTTCGGCAAGATTACCTTGGGAGCGAAACATCAGAGCGAGGCTGTTCAGTGAGTTGGATAGATAGGAGTGGTCGTGGCCCAGGACTTTTTCTCTGATTAACAACGCGTGCTCAACCAAAGGCCTGCTTCGGCGAAAGCGCCCTGCTCCTGAAGAAGCAAAGTGAGGTCAGTGAGTGAGGTGGCGATGTTCCAGTCGTCGGCGGGGACGCCGTTTTCGTCAATGGCCACTAGGTAAGCGTCGAAGAAATAAGAGCGCAGTTGCACCGTCCATTCCCCGACCGAGGGGCGGAAATTTCACTGGGACACCAACCATGGGGGAATTGGTGTAGTTATGGTCTAAAGTAGGAGTGTGGATTTGGAGGGAGTCCGAAGTAATCTCCAGCCCCTTTTCAAAAACCGGCTATTGCCAGAAAGCCAGAGGGGTCAGGAAGAGAAAAAGAACAGTGTTAACCTTGGGCATATTCCAGGTTCCCAAGGAGGGAGCGGGGGTCCCTATAATCTCAGGTTCAATTGACGTCCGTATGACCCAAAAAACTCGCAAACCGCCGTGGCTGAAAATGCGCCTCCCGCAAGGGGAGGTGGTGGCTGGGTTACGGAAGTCCTTACGCAAACGGGGTCTTTTCACGGTTTGTGAGGAGGCTAGGTGTCCCAATTTGGGCGAATGCTGGGCCGACGGTACCGCCACGGTGATGCTGATGGGGGATGTTTGCACCCGCGGATGCCGGTTTTGTGCGGTGAAAAGTGGCAATCCCAATGGTTGGCTGGACAAAGATGAGCCGGACAAGGTGGCGTCGGGGGCCGAAATTGAGGGCCTACGTTACATCGTTTTGACCAGCGTGGATCGGGATGATTTGCCCGACTTCGGCGCCGGTCACTACGCCCTGACCATACAGAAAATCAAGCAGCGCCGCGCCAGTTTATTGGTCGAAGCTCTGGTGCCGGATTTCCAAGGGCGGGAAGATTGCGTAAAAACTTTGGTGAATTCTGGGGTGGATGTTTTTGCCCATAACATGGAAACCGTCAAGCGCCTGCACCGAGCGGTGCGGGATGTGCGGGCCACCTATGAGCAAAGCATGAAGGTTTTGAGAATGGCCAAGCAGTTGAATCCGGCCATGGTGACCAAAACTTCCATCATGTTGGGTTTGGGTGAAACTGAAACGGAAGTGCGGGAAGTCCTGAAAGACTTGCGCGAAGTCGGCGTCAGCATTTTGACTTTTGGTCAATACTTGCAACCCACTGCGAAGCACTTGGAGGTGGAGCGGTATGTAACCCCCGAAGAATTTGATCGCTGGAAAGTGGTGGCCGAAGAAGAGTTTGGTTTTGCTTATTGTGCGTCTGGCCCGATGGTGCGTTCTTCGTACAAAGCGGCCGAAGTTTTTTTGGAGAGCAAACTGGCGGTTTAGGATGAGCGACCTGTTTCAAATCATTGACCCAAGTGGAAAAAAGGTCGGCAAAGCGCCGCGCCTTAAAAAAACGATTCTGATTCATATGTTTCAGGCCATGGTTCGCACCCGAGCTTTTGATGACCGATGCATGAAATTGCAACGGACCGGCAAGATTGGTTTTTCAGTGCCTAACCGGGGCATTGAAGCGTCTTCGGTGGGTTGCGCCGCGGCATTGGATGCCACCAAAGACATTGTTGCACCGCACTATCGGGATTTCGGGATCATGCTTTATCACGGGATTTCCCCGGAACGGATGATGGATACGATGTTCGGGAATGTGGACGACACTGCGGTGGGCCGTCAAATGCCGGTGCACTTTAGTTTTGAAAATCCCCTGCGCTACTTGTCGATTTCTTCACCGTTGGGCACTCAAATTCCGCAAGCCGTCGGCATGGCCATGGCCATGCAACGGCGCGATGAAAAAGGTGTTGCGCTGACTACTTTTGGCGATGGCTCTACCAGCACTTCTGGTTTTCATTCCGGCATGAATTTTGCCGGCGTGTTCCAAACTCCGGTGGTGTTCTTTTGCCAAAATAATCAATGGGCGATTTCATGTGCGTCGGCGGACCAAACTGCCAGCGAATCCTACGCCATTAAGGGTGAGGCTTATGGCGTGCCTGGCGTGCGGGTGGACGGCAATGATGTTCTGGCGGTTTATCAAGTTGTAGCTGAAGCCGTAAAGCTGGCACGAAATGGTGGCGGCCCCACTTTGATTGAAGCCCTTACCTTCCGCATGGGTGGGCATTCCACTTCGGACGACCCCACTAAATACGTAGACGCCGACCTAATGAAAGAATGGGAAGCGAAAGATCCCATCATGCGTTTCCGTGCCTATCTTTTGGACGCTGGCCACATGACTAAGAAAGAGGCCGAAGCCATGGAAGCGGATGCTGCGGAAGAAGTTTTGGCCGCAGCGCGGGCCGCCGGGGCGAAAGGTGTGCCGCCGTTGGATTCGGTGTTTGGGGATGTTTTTGAAGAAATGCCCGCACACCTTAAAGTGCAACGTGATTTCGCTTTGCACCACTATTCCTCGCGCGGCGAGGGAGTTAACGATAAAGGAGAATTTCCTCTGTGACCGCACTCACTTTAGTTCAAGCTGTTAATGACGGATTGCGTACCGCCATGGGTGGTGACGACACCGTCATGGTTTTAGGGGAAGACGTCGGGCTAAAGGGTGGCGTTTTCTTAGCGACCGATGGACTAACCAAGGAATTTGGCGAAGACCGTTGCTTTGATACCCCGCTTTCGGAAGATGGCATCGTTGGCGTCGGCATTGGTTTGGCCATGAATGGCATGCGGCCGGTTTGCGAAATTCAATTTCAAGACTTCATTTTTCCAGCCTTCGACCAGATTGTCAGTGAGGCGGCCAAGATGCGATACCGTTCCGGTGGCATGTACACCGTGCCGATGGTGATTCGTACTCCTTATGGCGGCGGCATTCGCGGCGGGCTTTATCACTCTCAATCCGGTGAGGCTTATTTTGCTCACACCCCTGGTCTAAAGGTGGTGGTGCCCAGCACGCCTTATGACGCAAAGGGTTTGTTGATTGCCGCCATTGAAGACCCGGACCCGGTTTTGTTTTTGGAGCCGAAGGCTTTGTACCGTGCTTTCCGTGAGGAAGTTCCCGAGGGCTATTACACCGTGCCACTTTCCAAAACCCGCAACGCTCGCGAAGGCAACGACTTGGTGATTTATTGCTGGGGCGCGATGGTGCCAGTTTGCGCCGAGGCTGCCGACCGCATTGCTGAAAGCCGCGGCAAACAAGTGCGGGTGGTTGATCTGCGCACCTTGATGCCGCTTGACGAAGAAGCGGTGTTGGAGGCGGTGCGTGAATGTGGTCGCGCCGTTGTGGTTCAAGAGGCGCCGCGTTTTTGCGGATACGCTTCTGAAATTTCCGCCATGTTGGCGGAGCATGCTGTCGAATACTTAGAGGCCCCGGTGAAACGGGTCACTGGTTTCGACACCCCATTCCCAAACACCTTGGAAAATTACTACATGCCTGACGCGCGTCGTGTGATTGACGCCGTGGAGCAAGTCCTCGACTTTTAATTAGTGTGATGAGCAAACTCGAATTCAAACTCCCCGACATCGGCGAAGGCGTCCATGAGGGAGAAATTGTCCAATGGCTGGTGGCCGAAGGCGCCCAGGTCGAAGAAGATGACCCGGTTGTGGAAGTTATGACCGATAAGGCAACGGTAGAAATCCCGGCGCCCGCTAGCGGTGTGGTTTCCAAGCATCATTTTGGTGAAGGAGATGTTGCCAAAGTTGGCGATGTCATCTTTGTTATTGAAAGTGGCGCGAGTGGTGCTGCCGAAGTTACCCCTGCACCTGCCGAAACTGCTGCACCCGCCGCGCCCGCCGAAGCGCCCGCCGAAGCGGCTGTGGCGGCCGTCCCTGCGGCCGAACCTGTGGAAGTGGCTCCGGCTCCTGCCGCTGCCGAAGGTGGCGGTACTTTGGAATTTAAATTGCCGGACATTGGCGAAGGTGTGCACGAGGGGGAAGTGGTGCAATGGTTGGTTGCAGTTGGTGCCACGGTGGCCGAAGACGACCCAATTGTGGAAGTCATGACCGACAAAGCCACGGTAGAAATTCCATCTCCGGCTGCCGGTGTCGTTTCGCAACACAACGCGGCGGAAGGCGAAGTCATCAAAGTTGGTGATGTTTTGTTTGTTTTACAAACCGGTGGCGGAGTCGCCGTGCCAGCCGTTGAAGCGCCGGTTGCCGAGGCGCCAGCCGCGCCGGTTGTTGCACCTACACCAGCCGCAGTTCCAACCGCCGTCCCCGCTCCAGTTGCCCCTGCAGCTGCCGCCCCGCCTGCTCCAGTGGCTGGCGGAAAAGTTCTTGCTGCTCCGGCAACACGTCGCTTAGCCAGAGAAATGGGCGTAGATTTAAGCCAAGTTGTCGGCAGTGGTCCACGAGGTCGGGTTCGTCCCGAGGATGTGCGCGGTACCCAGACTGCCCCAGCCTCTGCGCCGGTTGCAGTCGCTCCTGCCCCACCGGCAGTTCCGGTAGCCGCAGCGATTCCAACAGCCGGCACTTTGCCGATGCCGGCATTTCCGGTTTTCCCGGAAAACCACGAGGTAGAACGGATTCCATTCCGCGGCATTCGTCGCAAAGTGGCCGAAGCCATGTCGCGGTCCAAATTCACCGCCCCGCACTTCTCCCTCATTGAAGAAGTGGATTGCACTTCACTTGTGACTGCCCGGACCACTGCAAAAGCTTCCGCGGCTCAATACGGCATCAAGGTTACTTACATGCCTTACATCATGAAGGCAGTGGCGCAAGGATTACTGGAGTTCCCGCAACTCAACGCTGAGTTGGACGAGGAGGCCCAAGAAATCATCGTCAAGAAATACGTCAACCTTGGCATTGCGGTGGACACCCCGAATGGTTTGGTGGTGCCAGTCATTCGTGACGCGCATCTAAAAAGTATTTTGCAATTGTCGGTGGAACTTAGTGACATCGCAGTGCGTGCGCGCGAAGGAAAGCTTAAGCCAGCGGACTTTAAGGATTCCACTTTTACCATCTCAAACGCTGGCAACATCGGCGGAGTGTTGGCAACGCCTATCATTAATTTCCCCGAAGCGGCAATCATGGGTGTGCACTCCATGCGCAAGATGCCGCGCTGTGTCGGTGATAAAATTGTCGCGCGTGATGTTATGAACTTGTCCATCAGTATTGACCATCGTTTGGTGGACGGTGCCGACGGCGCCCGATTCATCGTGCGCGTTCGTGATCTTCTAGAAGGTTCCGCGCTGGTTCTTCTTTAATTCATGACCATGAGGACTGCAGATTCTGGCGGCTTTCCGTTATTGCGGATGCTACTGGAAGACGGGTCGGGTTTGTTGCCGGATGTTTCCGCCGACGACATTCCGTCGGACGAAACTTTGTTAGCGATTCACCGTGCCATGGTGACCACCCGAATTTTGGATGACCGCATGTTGAAATTGCAACGCCAAGGCAGGGTGGCATTCGTTGGAACCGCCGCCGGCCAGGAAGGTGCCATCCATGGAAGTGCTGCTGCTTTTGAAGCCGACGACTGGGTGTTTAGTGCACTACGCGAAGGCGGGGTTGCCATTCAGCGGGGCATGCCCATCCGCGAATATGTGGCGCACATGTTTGGCAACGCCGAAGACACCGCTAAGGGTCGGCAGATGCCCAACCATTTTCAATGCAAAGAGGTCAACTTTCCCTCCTGGTCCAGCGTCCTAGGAACTCAGCTCCCACACGCCGTGGGAGTGGCAATGGCTATGCAGTGCCGCGGCGAGAAATCGGTGGTTGCCGCTTATTCCGGTGATGGCGCCACTTCATCTAGCGGCTTTCACTCGGCCCTCAATTTGGCCGCCGTTCAAAAAGCCCCGGTGGTGTTTTTGGTGGTGGACAATGGGTGGGCTATTTCCGTGCCGAGCGACATGCAAACCCGGTCCAAATCCTATGGCGCCAAGGCTAAGGCCTATGGAATGCCAGGGCAAGACGTGGACGGCAATGACCCAGTGGCGTGTTTTCAGGCAACTCAACAGGCGGTGGCTCGGGCCCGCAGTGGGGAAGGCCCATCTTTGGTGGCTTTCCGGACTTATCGCATGGATGGCCACTCCAGCTCGGATGACCCGACCCGTTATCGCGAGGATGAGGAGGTGGCATATTGGAAGAACCGGGATCCATTGACCTGCCTGGAGGAATTCCTCAAGTCTAAGGACTTGTATTCAAGCCAAAGGGGTGAGGCCCTACGTGATTCGCTGGTGGCCGAAGTCCAAGCGGCGGTGCAAGCCTCGGAATCCATCGGGCCGCCCTCCTTGGATTCCTTGGTGGAAGACGTGTTTGCCGAGCCACCGCGTCATTTGCGGCGCCAAGTGGTGGAGGCCATGCGGGTGGTCGCTGAGAAGGGGGAGGCCGAGCGATTGGAAGGGAAATTCCCGCTCTAGAAGGCCCAGAAAACCTTACTTCAAGGCAAATAAAGTCGAACTTGGGGTGGAAGGAGAATCCGCCGGATTTTTTTCTCTGGTGGCAATTCAAACTCAAAGTGACGTTAAACTATTCGGCTTGCCGGACCTTTTCCCCCCCCTTAAAGGTGATTTGGCCCGGCCCAACCCCCCATAATCCCAATCTAGAGCCGGGGGTTTTTGTCTAGACAGATGAGCCAATACCAATTCCCCCGTTGGACGGACAAGCTCCGTCCTTTGTTGGCGGTAGTCGCATTGGGTGCGCCGGTTTATATGACCGGCATCGTCCTATACGGCGCTTCGCCCGACAATTTGAGCGTGGGCTATAAACCGGAACAACCAGTGCCGTTTAGCCACCGTTTGCACGCCGGTGAGTTGGGTATGGATTGCCGCTATTGCCACACGACGGTAGAAAAAGCTGGCCACGCCGCAATTCCTTCCACCAACATTTGTATGAATTGCCACGTGAATATTCATCCAGATAGTCCCAGGTTAGAAAAAGTTCGCGAAAGTGCTGCCACCGGCGAACCGATTCCTTGGGTCCGCGTCCACGACTTACCTGACTTTGTGTTTTTCAACCACAGTGCCCACGTGCAGAAAGGCGTCGGCTGTATTGAATGCCACGGTCGGATTGACCAAATGGAAGTGGTCGAACAAGCCAAGCCCTTATCCATGGGTTGGTGCTTAGATTGTCACCGCAATCCGGAGCCGCACTTACGGCCCGTAGCAGAGGTGACCAACATGAACTGGATGTGCGAAGGCTCGCGTGAAGAGCTAGGTGCGCAACTCCGGGAAGCAAACAACATTCAACCTCGTCAGGATTGCTCCACATGTCATCGTTAGAACGTTCAGAGTCCACGCGGACTTATTGGCGCAGCCTTCAACATCTTGAGAACTCTCCGGAGTATCAAGAAATGGTTGCCAAGGAATTTCCGGCCGGTCCAGAAACCAACTGGACGGATTCAAGCCGCCGTCGCTTTCTGCAAATCATGGGCGCATCGTTGGCGCTCAGCACGGCCTCCAGTTGCCGTTGGCAGAAAGAAACTTTGGCGCCGTTTGCCGACCGCCCTGAAAATTGGGTGCCTGGCAAACCCCGTCACTATGCCACTTCTATGGAAGTTGCCGGCGTAGGCCAAGCCTTGGTGGTGACCAGCTATGACGGCCGGCCCACCAAGATTGAGGGCAACAAAAATCATCCGGCCAGCTTAGGTGCAACCTCATCTTTTGCCCAAGCCGGCACCTTAGGTGTTTATGACCCTGACCGTAGCCGCGGCGTCTTGTCCTTGGCTGGTGGCAAAGAAACGCCATCAGATTGGAAAAACTTTACCGCTTTTGCCAAGGTGGAATTTGCCGCGCTCAAAGCCAGCCAAGGTGAAGGCTTGGCGATTATCGCGCCGCTGACATCATCCCCTTCCCTTAGGGCAGCACAAGAGTCATTTATGGCGGCTTTCCCTAAAGCCCAGTGGGTGAATTGGGATGCCACCGCACGCAGCCAGGAATTGGCCGGCACCGAAATTCTTTTCGGTAAAGCAGCCCGTCCTGTTTATGACCTTGCCAAGGCCGACGTGGTTTTGATTTTGGATGAAGACTTGCTCGGTACTCATCCGGATGCCTTGCGCAACTCGCGCGGTTACGCCGCCAGACGCAAGCCCGAAGTTGGCAAAATGAGCCGGGTTTGGTCGGTAGAATCCAACCACTCTTTGACCGGCGGAATTTCGGACCACCGCTTGCCGTTGCGTTCCAGCCAGATTGGCGCCTTTTTGGTCGCGCTCGAATCAGAAATGATTCAGCAGGGAAGATTCAAAGTTCCTGAAGGTAAGGCCATTGCCAAGGGTGCCCCTAAGGGCGGCTTCCTAGCCGAAGCAAAAGCGGCCAACTTCATCACTGCATTGGCGTCGGACTTGCTCTCCGCCAAAAAGAATTCTTTGATTGCGGTTGGCAACAATCAGCCTGCCGAAGTGATTGCTCGGGCCCATCGCCTAAATATATTGCTCGGCTCGGTTGGCACCACCGTAACTTACAAAGACGTGTCCACTCTCTCCACGGTGGACATCAACCAGGTTCAGGCCCTGGCCGCCTCCATGAAGAAGGGAGCCGTCAAAACCGTGGTGACCCTAGGCGGCAACCCGGTTTACGATATGCCCGGTGACTTGGGCTTTGCGGAAGCCTTCGGAAAAGTAAAAACTCGCATTCATCTGGGTCAATACTTTGATGAAACCGGCGTGGCCTCCACTTGGCATTTGCCACAGGCGCACTTTTTGGAATCCTGGAGTGACAATCTCACCTGGGATGGCACTTGGACTTTGGCTCAGCCTACCTTGAATCCGCTTTGGGGAGGTCGTTCCGCCGCCGACGTCATCGGCATTCTTCTCAACCAAGAAGATTCCCATGAATCCAGAGTTCGCAAAGTTTGGGCCGCCGCATTCGGTGATGGTGAAACTGCCTGGCGCAAAGCCGTGCAATTGGGCATCGGTGGTGCTAGCGTTTTTGCCGACCTCACGGCTCGCCCGAAAAACTTGGCTTTGCCGGATGCCACTCCTGCCACCATGGCGGTTTGGAAAGCCGGCGCTGCCTTGGAAGTGTCTTTTGCTATAGACGCCAGCGTTCATGATGGTCGTTTCGCAAATAGCGGATGGCTGCAAGAATTGCCGGACCCGATGACCAAGCTGACTTGGGACAACGGTGCGCTGATGGCGCCCTCCACGGCGGATGCGCTGGGGGTAACTACGGGCTCCATGATGACCTTTACCGTGGACGGCAGAAATCAAGACATCGCGGTTTACGTGATGCCCGGTCATGCCAAAGGCGCAGTGACTTTGCCGATGGGTTATGGCCGCACCGAAGCTGGCCATGTTGCGGGTCTCTCTGCGGACCGCGTCACTCCTGCCGGTTTTGATGTTTACCCTTTGCGTGGCAGTCACGCGTTGGGATTCACTTTGGCAACCGCCAAGGCAACCGGCGAAGATTACCTCCTTGTTTCCACCCAAGATCACCACCTGGTGGATGAAATTGGGATGAAAGGCCGTGGTGACCGTTTGGGTGATTTGGTTCGTACCGGTGACTTGTCCAAATGGGAAGAGCATCCTGACTTTGCTCAGCACCAAGTTCATCACCCGCCGCTCATCTCTCTTTGGGAAGAGCACAAGTATGAGGGCCATCGTTGGGCCATGTCGATTGACTTGTCAACCTGCACCGGTTGCTCCTCTTGTACTATTGCTTGTCAGGCCGAAAATAATATTCCGGTGGTTGGCAAAAGCGAAGTCTTCAAGGGTCGTGAAATGGCTTGGATTCGCATGGACCGTTACTTCATCGGTGACGACCCGGACGAAGCCGAAGCCACTCACCAGCCGGTTTCTTGTCAGCAGTGTGAAAACGCTCCTTGCGAACAGGTTTGTCCGGTGGCCGCAACTACCCACAGTAGTGAAGGTCTGAACGACATGGTTTACAACCGCTGCATCGGCACGCGGTATTGCGCCAACAATTGTCCTTACAAAGTGCGCCGCTTCAATTTCTTCAACAACAATTTAGTTGTAGAAGAAGAAGGTGCCGAAGTTTTGGCCTTGGGCAAGAACCCTGAAGTGACGGTGCGTTCACGTGGTGTCATGGAAAAATGCACCTACTGTGTGCAGCGCATCCAAGCCAGCCGCTATGAGGCAACTTTGGAAAAACGTGAAATCCAAGATGGCGACATCACTCCAGCTTGTGCCCAGGTTTGCCCCACTAACGCCATTCACTTCGGTGATTTGAATGATGACACCAGTGTGGTCAAGGCAGATCACGCGAACGACAGAGCGTATGCCATGCTTGGTGAGCTAAACAACAAACCTCGAACCGCCTTCTTGGCGCGCATCCGTAATCCGCACCCTTCCCTCGTGAAGCATGATTCCCACCCGAAGGATGCCATCAAGCATGGCTGATTTCACGGCTGTTAAAGAGCTCACCGACGCCCAGCTCGACGATTTAGTTCATCCACCACAATTAGTGCAAGGAACCGAAAAGTTCCACGACATTACTGAATCGGTTTGTGTGGTTGCCGAAGCCCATCGCGCCCCCAAGGCTTGGTATGTGGCTTTTGGTATTGCGGTGACTTTCCTCGGCATTTTGGGTGCCATGATTTTCCACTTAGTCACCACTGGAGTGGGGGTCTGGGGAAACAACCAACCGGTCGCCTGGGGTTGGCCCATCGTCAACTTTGTGTTCTGGGTTGGTATTGGCCACGCCGGCACGCTGATTTCGGCGGTGCTGTTTTTATTCCGCCAAGGTTGGCGAACCGGCATTAACCGATTTGCGGAAGCGATGACCATTTTCGCGGTAATTTGTGCGGGGATGTTCCCGGCCATTCACGTCGGCCGTATTTGGGTCATTTACTGGGTGTTCCCCATTCCAAACCAGATGGATATGTGGCCCAACTTCCGCTCTCCACTTCTGTGGGACGTTTTTGCGGTGAGTACCTACTTCACGGTTTCTTTGCTGTTCTGGTACATGGGCCTGGTGCCCGACCTTGCCACTCAGCGTGACCGTGCGAAAACCAAATTACGCAAAATGCTTTATGGCGCATTTGCATTGGGTTGGAACGGAAGCAATCGCCAATGGCACCGTTATGAACGGGCCTATTTAATTCTGGCTGCTTTGGCCACCCCGCTTGTGTTGTCGGTGCACTCGGTGGTGTCCTTTGACTTTGCCATTTCTCAGTTACCTGGATGGCACACTACCATCTTCCCGCCTTACTTTGTGGCCGGCGCAATTTTCTCCGGTTTTGCCATGGTGATGACCTTGGCGGTGCCGGCGCGGCAACTATTTGGTTTGAAGCATCTCATCACCATGCGTCATCTGGAGTTGATCAATAAGGTCATTATGGCCACTGGCATGTTGGTCGGTTATGCCTACGCCATGGAAGCTTTTATGGCTTGGTATTCCGGCAACAAATATGAAGGATTCACCTTCGTGAACCGCGCGTTTGGTCCTTACGCTTGGGCTTACTGGATTATGGTGAGTTGTAACGTCATCTCGCCACAGATTTTCTGGTTTAAAAAAGCGCGCCGAAGTATTCCCATTATGTTCATTGTTTCCATCTTTGTGAACATCGGCATGTGGTTTGAACGCTTCGTGATTGTGGTGACCTCTCTGAACAGAGACTTCTTGCCCTCCAGCTGGAATTACTTCACTCCAACCATAGTGGACTTGCTTACTTTGATGGGCAGTTTTGGACTCTTCTTTACCTTGTTCTTGCTGTTCTGTCGCTGGTTGCCCCAGGTAGCCATGGCCGAGGTGAAAAATGTCATGCCGGCAGCTCATGCCCACGGCCCTGACCACGAGGAGGATCAGTAAATGACTACTCCAAAGACCCACGGCATCATTGCGGAGTTTGATTCGGTAGACGCCATTATTGCGGCGGCCAATCAGGTTCGCGAGGCCGGCTATACCAAGTGGGACTGCCACACGCCTTTCCCGGTTCACGGTTTGGATGACGCTATGGCCATTAAGCAGACCAAGCTCCCTTGGCTGGTCTTGGTGATGGGTATTTCAGGCTGTCTCGGCGGCATGTTCTTGCAGTGGTGGACCAATGCCTACGACTACGTGTACATCATTTCGGGTAAGCCAGCCTGGAGTTTGCCGGCAAACATCCCAGTGATGTTTGAGATGACCATTTTGTTTTCGGCGCTGACCGCCTTCTTCTCAATGTGGATCATTAACAACTTGCCCAAGTGGTACAACCCATTGTTTCACGCGGCAAGCTTTACCAAAGTGACCGATGACCGTTTTGTGTTGGCTATTGAATCCCGGGACCCTCTCTATGGAGAAGCCACTCGCGGCTTACTTCAATCCGCCGGCGCGCTTGCCATGGAAGAAGTCAACCCGCCGGAAGATGACGGCCTCATGCCCTCCAAGCTGAAAGGTTGGTTGGGTGTTGTGTTTTCACTGATGTTGTTACCCCCGGTCATGATTGCGAGCTCTATGTACTCCAATTCATCAGAGCCGCGGGTGCACTTGGTTCCTGACATGGACTCTCAGATGAGCTTTGGAGAACAAGAAGCAAGCTCTTTCTTTGCCGACGGCCGAAGCATGCGTGCGCCCATCGCCGGCACATACGCCCAAGAAGATGACCATTTGCTGGGCGAAAAACCAGGCTACTACACCGGTAAAGAAGATGGCGCTTACCTTACTGCCTTGCCGGTTGAGGTAACCCAAGAGCTCATGGCTCGCGGCCAAGAGCGCTTCGGCATTTACTGTGGCGTTTGCCATGGAATGGGCGGCAAAGGAGATGGCGCTGTTAGCCGTCGCGCCCAGAAATTAGAGATGGCCACTTGGGTGCAGCCGGCCGACCTCCACACTGATTTGGTGAAGGTGCAACCACCCGGCCAAATTTTCGAAACCATGACTAACGGAATTCGCACCATGCCTGGTTACGCCAGACAAATCCCAGTGCAGGACCGTTGGGCAATTGTCCTCTACCTCCAAGCCCTGCAACGTGCATCCGCAGGAGAGTAAAGAAGTGACTTCATCAGCAAACATTTACCCCGCCGACGACGCATCCGCCGTTGCCAGCCGCGCATCCCGCATCGGCCTCCTAGTTGGAGTCGTCGGACTTGCTGCCGCTTGGTTCCTCGGCAGTGCCGAGGACGACCACATGCGCCATTTTTGGATGTCGTACTTGGTGGCCTTTTTCTTGCTCGTTACTTTCACCATGGGTGGCATGTTTTTCGTGCTCATTCAGCACATTACCGGTGCAAAGTGGAGCGTCACCGTGCGCCGTCAGGCGGAGTTCATTATGGGGGCGGTGCCTTTTGTGGGCTTGCTTGCCATACCATTTTTGATTCCTTTGTTTAGTCATGATGGAGTGGAGCACGGCGGGCTACTTTGGTCCTGGGTGTACCCGCACGGCGAACACCAAGCCTTGATTGAAGGTAAGGTTGGGTTTCTTAACCGCGAATTTTTCGTCGGCCGTCTCGTTTTCTACTTTGTGATTTGGAGCATCATTGCTCGTTACTTCAAAAAGAACTCTTTGGCTCAGGATGCCGACGGTGACGAAGCCCGTACGGTGGCCATGCGTAAGCGAAGTGCGGTGTGCATCATCATTTTCGCACTGTCGATTTCCTTTGCTGGTTTTGACTTGATAATGTCCACGGACCCTGCTTGGTTCAGTACCATTTTTGGGGTTTACATTTTCGCTGGCTGTGTGATTTCAATTCATGCCTTATTGACATTGTCTTCCATGTTCTTGCAAAGAAAAGGTCACTTGAAGGGTATGGTCACGGTGGAGCATTACCATGACCTCGGTAAAATGATGATGGCCTTTACCATCTTCTGGGCCTATATCGCTTTCTCTCAGTACTTCTTGTATTGGTATGCCAACATGCCAGAAGAGACCGCTTGGTACTTGCGCCGTATCGGTGACGAATGGGGTTACCTATCGTGGTTCCAGCTATTCGGCCACTTCGTGATTCCCTTCTTGGGAATTCTTTCTCGCCACGTGAAGCGCAACCGCAAATTGCTGTGCTTCTGGGCGGTTTACATGCTCACTGTGCAGGCCATTGACCTTTACTGGTTAGTCGCCCCCAACCTATACCCTGAAGGTTCTCCCTTCAGCATGGTGGAAGTTTGCACTTTTACCGGCATGTTGGGCTTGTTTGTATTTGCGGTTTACCGTCAAGCAACCAAGCACTCCATTCTTGCGCACCGGGATCCACTCATGGACCAGTGCTTGGCCTTCAAAAACTTCTAGGAATTCAGCATGGCTCATCAACCCGACCAAACTGACGCGCAAGGCTTGTTTTTCACCCTTGTCATCGGTGGCATCATGACCATTGCGGTGGCCATTGCCTCAGTTGCCTTGTACCGTTCCAGCATGCAGGATTACAAAAAGGAGCGTTGGAATTCCACTCACACCGAAATCCAAAACCTTAAGGCGCAACAATCCGCCGCTCGCGGTGACATTGACAAAGCCATGGCCGAAGTAGTGAAGGAGCAAAGCTCCAACTAACCATGCGTTTGACCACCCTCTCTTTACTGTGCTTCGGCGCCATCGCGGCGTTTGGGGGTGCAGCAATGGGGCAGTTACGGTCACATGATGTGGCGCTTGGACTGGAAGAGGTCGGAATTACCCAAAACCTTGGTGCTCAACTTCCTTTGGAGGAGGTATTCACCAACCATGCCGGGGAAGAAGCCGCTTTGGCCGATTTCCTCGAAGGTGAACTGCCAGTTATATTGACTTTCAACTACGCCAATTGCCCTCAGCTATGTAGCTTGCAATTGGATGCCTTGGTGAAAACCCTCAATGAAGTCCCGCTGTTGATGGGCAAAGATTTCCAGGTAGTTTCCATCAGCGTAGACCCAAAAGAAACTCCAGATTCCTTCGGTGCATTTCGTGCTCGTTTGCTGGAAGGCTACAGCCAAAAAACTGGTCCGTCGGCCTGGCAATTCTTGGTGGGCAAGGAATCAGCAATTCAATCTGTTACCAAGGCTGCCGGCTTTGGTTACCGTTTTGACCCAAAACGCGAAGAATTTGCACACTCTGCGGCGCTCATTCTTCTTGGCAAGGACCGGACCATAAACCGCTACCTTGGCGGTTTAAATTATGACCCGCAGACCTTGCGTCTCTCCCTCATTGAAAGCAGTGATGGCACCGTCGGCTCCTTGTTCGACCAAGCTTTTTTGACCTGCTTTTACTACGACCCTGACTCCAACAGTTACGCCCCAGTGGCTTTGGCATTCACACGCATGGGCGCCGCCCTCACCGTGGTTTTAATGGCTGGCCTCCTAATGCGGGCCTTCAGGCGAGCCCGCCTGTCTTGAGCATGATTCCCAAAATGCTTTCCTTCTTCCATTTCCTCCCGCAAGACGGCGAGGGTGACTTCTTCTTCCCGGCCCAGGCCTCGAATTTGGCGAAATTTAACGATTGGTTGTTTTATTACATTCTGATTGTTTCAGCCGTCTTCTTTTTTGCCATCATGCTGTCTGCGGGGTACTTCAGCTGGAAGTATCACAAGAGTCGTTGTCCTGAGCCACAACCATCACCCAGCCACAGCAACACCATTGAGTTTGTGTGGTCGGTCATCCCGACGATTTTTCTAGCCTATATGTTTTGGCAAGGTTTCGTGGGTTTCATGAACCGTCAAAATCCGCCTGCCGACGCCTATCAAGTGCACGCTCAAGGGCAGAAATGGAGTTGGATTTTTCAATATCCGGACGGCACCGAGTCAAATGTGCTTCACTTGCCGCTGAACCGGCCTATCGAAGTCTCTTTAGGCTCCAATGATGTCTTGCACAGCCTGTTTATTCCGGCTTTCCGTACCAAGATGGACGCAGTTCCTGGACGCCTGACTTCTTTGTGGTTTACCCCGACGATGATCGGTGAGTTCGAAATTTTCTGTGCCGAATACTGTGGCACCGAACACTCCAGCATGATTACCACCTGTAAGGTGGAGACTCAGGCGGAGTTTGACGCCTGGCTAGAAGAAGCCGGCGATTTCATTTCCAAGTTGCCGCCTGTCGAAGCCGGTAAGCGGGTCTTTGCAATGAAGGGTTGCGCCGCTTGCCACACCGTAGACGGTGCGGTTGGCATCGGCCCTACCTTTAAGGGTTCATTCGGGACTGAGCGCAAGCTTACCGATGGCAGCAAAGTAACGATGGACTATGACTACGTCTACGAATCCCTCATGGATCCGCAGGCAAAGCTTCGGGAAGGTTTCCCGCCCGTGATGCCCACTTTCCAAGGTCAAATGGACGACGAAAAAATTCGTGTCCTCGTGGAATACCTCAAAACACTTTAAGAGGCTGAACCATGAGCTCTGAACAAAACGTAAATTACCTGAACTGCTCCAAGGGCTTTAGCTCTTGGTTCTGGACCCTAGACCATAAACGTCTAGGTTTGATGTACCTCTGGTCCACCATTGCGGCCATGTTCCTTGGTGGAATTTTTGCCCTGACGATGCGGGTTGAACTGTTTGCTCCAGGTGCTCAAATAGTAAGTGCGGACCAGTTCAACCAACTGTTTACTCTCCACGGCGCCATCATGGTTTTCTTGGTGATTATTCCCAGCGTGCCGGCGGCGCTCGGGAACTTTGTACTACCCATGATGTTGGGAGCAAAGGACGTGGCCTTCCCTAAGCTGAATCGCTTTAGTTACCACCTGTGGTTGTTGGGGGCAATTTTCTTCGTGTCTTCCATGCTGGCAACCGGTTTGGATACCGGGTGGACTTTCTATGCGCCTTACTCCACGGTTCATAGTCCGGCTTACACCGCGGTGGTGCTGGCTGTATTTGGCGCCTTTATTCTTGGCTTTAGCTCCATTTTCACGGGGCTCAACTTTGTAGCCACGGTGCACAAAATGCGGCCTCCAGGAATGACTTGGTTCCGATTGCCGCTCTTTATCTGGGCGATTTACGCAACCGGACTCATCCAGATTTTGGCAACCCCAGTCATCGGCATCACCATGTTGCTGATTGCGGTGGAAAGAATTCTGGAGATTGGCATCTTTAACCCAGCCTTGGGCGGGGACCCGGTGTTGTTCCAGCATATGTTCTGGTTCTATAGCCACCCGGCGGTGTACATCATGATTCTGCCTGCAATGGGGGTAATGTCGGAGCTGTTCTCCACCTTCGCGCGGAAGAAAATCTTTGGCTATAGCTTTATCGCCATGTCATCGGTCGCCATTGCGGTGGTGAGCTTCATCGTTTGGGGCCATCACATGTTTGTCTCCGGGCAATCTCCCTTGGTGAGCATTGTTTTCTCCGCCATGACATTCTTCGTGGCCATTCCGACGGCCATTAAGATTTTTAGTTGGGTGGCTACTCTTTATAAGGGAAGCATCAACATGGCCACTCCCATGATTTACGCCATGGGCTTCCTGTGGTTGTTCGGGATTGGTGGCTTGACCGGCCTTTGGCTGACCACCCTGGAAACCGACATCCACTTGCACGACACCTACTTTGTGGTTGCTCACTTCCACTTTGTCATGGTGGGCAGTGCCTTGATGGGCTTTTTGGGGGGCATCCATTATTGGTGGCCCAAAATGTTTGGCCGAATGTACCCAGAGCGGAAGGGACAAGTTGCTGCCGTCGGACTTATCGTTGGCTTCAACGTCACCTTCTTGCCACAGTTTGTTGCCGGCACCCAAGGCATGCCACGCCGTTACTTTGACTACGCGGAACGTTTTGAGATTTACAATCAAATCTCCACCTTCGGCGCTTTCTTGATGGGCCTGTCTTTGCTGACCATCTTGATTTACTTAATTCGCTCTATCAAGAGAGGCAAACTAGCCCCGGCCAACCCTTGGGGTGGTGCCACTTTGGAATGGCATACAGCACCTATACCGGACCCACATAACTTTGACAATGCTCCACAAGTCGGTGACCCTTACGACATGGAAATCTTCAAATGGGACGAAACCGAAAAAGGTTACGTGCCGGTGAATCCAGTGCCTGGTCTGCCCTACATTGCCCAACCCAAAGCCGACTCCGGCGATTCCCACTAGAAGCTGCGAAAGATGTCTGAAGCTCACGCCCATCCGGAACACGTTGCTCACCATTTCGATACTGCCGAACAGCAGTTCGAGACGGGTAAGTTTGGCATGTGGATTTTTCTGCTCACGGAGATTCTTTTCTTTAGCGGACTATTTGTTGTTTACTCTACTTTACGGAATAACAACCCTGAAGTTTTTGCCTATGCGGCAAACCACTTAGACACAGACCTAGGTGCCATCAACACGGTGGTTCTGCTGATTAGTTCCTTCACTTTTGCTTTAGGTGTGCGCAACGCCATGTTGGGCCAGCGCAAAGCGTTGACAGTGAATTTGCTGATTACCTTCCTTTGTGCGGGCGCCTTTATGGGCATTAAGTACCAGGAATACACCCACAAATACCACGAAGGCTTGCTGTGGAGTGGCGCGGAACATTCGGTGTTTAAGGAAGACCTCAGCAAAGTTCTTCCATCGGTGAGAGAGCACAGCGCGCACGGCCATACCAACGCCATCGCCGACGCAGAGGCCATGACCCCGGAATTCCGGCGTGAAGTCGGCCTATTCTTTGCCATCTACTTTTGCCTCACCGGCCTGCACGGTATTCACGTATTGTTGGGTATGGTGCTGATTGGTTGGCTGATTCGCCGCAACGCCCGCGGAGATTTCGGGCCCCATAATTTTGGAGCGATAGACTTTGGTGCGCTTTACTGGCACATTGTTGACCTCATCTGGATCTTCCTGTTCCCACTCCTCTACCTAATTGCCTAGCATGAGCTCTGATTCACACGGACACGGAATTGGCCACGTGGTGCCAATCAAAACCCTGCTTGGGGTACTCATTGCCTTGCTTCTCTTGACTGGTTTAACTTACTGGACAGGGCGAATGGACTTCCACGGCTGGGACCTCAAAATTGCGATGGTGATTGCCACCGTCAAGGCAAGCTTGGTGTGCCTCATCTTCATGCACTTGAAATGGGATAAGCCACTCAACGCCATCCTCTTTTTCATTGCTCTCATTTTCGTCGGGATTTTCCTCGCCTACACGGTGACCGACACTTTCGAATATGAAATGAACGTGGACGCTTTGCTAGAAAGCCAACGATAATGGCACACCCCGTTCAAGAGCAGGTGCTTCCTAAGGGAACAAGCGCTCTTGGACTTGCCGCTCTGATTGCATCCCTCTCGGTGCTGTTTGCCGGCACTCTGGCGGGCTACTGGATTATTCGGGCCCAGGCAGAAGGTTGGGCCGACGGTCTGCCGGGTTTGCCGGTACTTTGTTTGTTAAGTACCGCCATTTTGGTTTGTTTGAGTTGGTTTGCGCAAGGGGCCGTCACTCATTCGGTGGATTCACCGTTAGCCGCAGCCAAGAAATTGCGTATCACCTTAGCTCTGGGAGTTTTATTTTTAGTAAGCCAAGGCTTTGCTTGGGAGGAATGGATGGCAGCTGGACTTCCGCCGACGGCTCCCAAAATGTATGGCTTCCTGTTTTATTTTCTGACGGCCTTACATGGTTTACACGTGGTCGGCGGACTGGTTTATTCGGTAATAGTTTTACAAAAGACCAAGATTGGTACCGCCACCGAAGAGCAAACCCAAAACCAAGCTTGGTACTGGCATTTCTTGGGCGTGGTGTGGATTGTTCTCTACGCTACTTTTTACGTCGGTAGTTTCTCCTCGCTAAACGCCAGCAACATCAGCACGGGGTTTTTGGCAATGGCGGCGGTGAGTTGGGGAGTGTGCACGGTTTTCTGGGTCATTGCGCTTACCCGGATTGTCCAAGCCCGTAAAGTCTTCCAGTTTGTGGTGGGGCTCTTTATGCCGATGGCTTTTGCTTTTGCTTGTGTTCATGCTGAGAAATACCGAATGAAGCGCTTCATCATCCCGTGGTTTTTGGCTTTTGCGGTTTTCTTGTTTTGCGTGTCGATTGGTATGGCGGTGTTGGGAATCACTCAAACCCGTTTTCTTTAAACTTGGGCAAAGCAGGGCGGTTGAATGCGCTTAAATACATTTGAAACCAAGTTGGTAAGCCACCCGGTGCGGGGTTGGTGGCAGAGGTTTTATGAAGTT
>Ga0066376_10000339_pt1 | contig 42034 bp, 43 predicted proteins | sample Knorr_S15_td_Bot_FD_77009 | JGI IMG/M metagenome (GOLD analysis project Ga0066376, IMG submission 77009) | Marine microbial communities from Southern Atlantic Ocean transect - Knorr_S15_td_Bottom_ad_5009_LV_A | ecosystem: Environmental > Aquatic > Marine > Oceanic | place: Southern Atlantic... | reverse complement strand
TACTCTCATTAACAGATGGTAATGTAGGGGAGTTTGTTATAGGAGAAGCTTACATACCTATTTACCAGACGTTATTGCTTTGTGTGTATTCGGCATACTTTGCAGGAAGAAGTATAGAGAAGATAAAAGGTAAGAGCGGCACGGAGAAAGGTAAATAAAAAATGGAAGGAATGTATGTAATAGCACAGCCCTGCATCGACGTGCTCGACAAATCCTGTGTCGATGTGTGTCCCGTCGACTGCATCCACCCCACCGACGGCGAGGGCGTGAAGATGCTCTACATCGATCCGGAGGAGTGCATCGACTGCGGCGCCTGCGAACCCGAGTGTCCGGTGGAAGCAATCTTTGCAGAAGAAGATCTGCCCGACGAGTGGAGCAACTTCCTGGAGATCAACGCCGCTTACTTCAAGGACAAGTGAGAGCTCGCCCCTTGAGGTGATGTTCTCGTAGCGAGTTCAGGCAGCGGCCTCCGGCCGCTGCCCTTTCCTGTTCTGAACGGAAAAGGACAGCTCTTGTTCTGAATGGTAGAAGGACAGGCGGAAGCTCTATTACTTGACGTTTCGAAGCGGCCCACAGTATCTTCCTCCCCCACTGGCCCCACTCCCGTTGCCCTGGCATTGTCGACAGAAACACGTTTAGGGCACGACATCCTGACAAGGCGACCGGGTCTCACACCGGTTGGTTGAGATGGCAAAGAAGGACACCCCAAGACAGGCAAAGCCCGCGGTAAAGAAGAAGGCCTCTGTATCACGGCCCCGAGCCGCGGTGAAGAGAAAGACCAGGACTACCCCCCGTGCCAAAGCCGCGGCAGAGAGTCGGGTCACACCTTCCCGGTCGAAAGCCGCGGCAAAGAGTCGGGTCACACCTTCCCGGTCGAAAGCCGCGGCAAAATTCCCCCCACGGCCGCCGACCGCAGATACCGACATGCTCTGGTCGATGTACCGCAAGATGGTCCAGATCCGGAAGTTTGAGGAGCACGTCTGGGATGTGTACACCCGGGGCCTCATGCCCGGTCTCGCACACTTGTATATCGGCGAGGAGGCGGTGGCTGTGGGCGCCTGTGCCGCGCTGCGGGACGACGACTACATTACCAGCACGCATCGCGGACATGGTCACTGCCTCGCCAAGGGAGCCCGCCTGGACCGGATGATGGCGGAGATCATGGGCAAGGAAGCCGGCTATTGCCGCGGCAAGGGCGGATCCATGCACATCGCCGATATGTCGATGGGAAACCTGGGTGCCAACGGCATCGTCGGCGGGGGCTTCGGTATCGCCACGGGAGCGGCTCTATCCGCCAAGATGCGCGGCACGGACCAGGTGTCTCTCTGTTTTTTCGGCGATGGGGCCGCCAACCAGGGAATCTTTCTGGAAACGGCGAATATGGCCGCCATCTGGGACCTGCCGGTCATCTATCTGTGCGAAAACAACCAGTACGGCGAGCATACTCCGTCCGGCAAGGTGACCGGAGCCGAGCGCATCGTCGATCGCGCCGCGGCCATGGGGTTGGCAGGGGTGCGGGCGGAAGGAGCGGACGTTATTGAAGTCTACGAGATCATCGCCGCCGCCGTGGCCCGCGCGCGGAGAGGGGAAGGAGCCACCTTCGTGGAGGTGATGACCTACCGCTTCCGCGGCCATCACGTTGGCGATGCGGCGACCTACCGCACCCCGGAAGAGCTCAAGTGGTGGATGGAGAACAGGGACCCCATCAACCTGCTCGCGGAGCGCATGATCAAGCACGGCATAGCAGACCAATCCCGGCTCGAGAGGGTGGACGAGCAGGTGGAGGAGGAGGTGATCGAGGCGGTGGAGTTCGCCTGCAACGCCCCCCTACCGCCAGCGGATCAGGTCGGCGAGGACGTGTACGCGTGATGGCGGAGATCACCTACCGAGAAGCCGTTATTCAGGCCATGGCCGAAGAGATGCGGCGCGACGACACCGTCTTTCTCATCGGCGAAGATGTGGGTCCATCCGGGGGGATTTTCAAGTGCAGCGAGGGTCTCTTCGACGAATTCGGCGCCGACAGAGTGATCGACGCTCCGATCACGGAGGCCGGGTACATCGGTCTCAGTGTGGGAGCAGCCGTGACCGGCATGCGCCCCATAGCGGAGCTCATGTTCGGAGACTTCTCCCTCCTTACCATGGATCAAATCGTCAACCAGGCGGCGAAAATCCGCTACATGACCGGCGGCCAGTGTCGAGTACCTCTGACCATACGACTGACCATGGGTGCCGGACGCTCATCGGCGGCGCAGCACTCCCAGAGCCTGCACGCCCTCTTCGCCCACATTCCCGGTCTGAAGGTGGCACTACCCTCCTGCCCGCGAGACGCCAAAGGCCTGTTGAAGACCGCCATAAGAGACGACAACCCCGTCCTCGTCTTCGAAGGCAAGTTGATGTACAACGACAAGGGTACCGTGCCGGAGGAGGAGTACACCATTCCTTTTGGCGTGGCCGAGATCAAACGCCGCGGCGACGACTGTACCATCATCGCCATCTCCAGCATGGTGGGACTGGCGTTGGAAGCGGCAGAGACGCTTTCGCTAGAAGACGATATCTCCGTTGAGGTAGTCGACCCCCGGACCCTGGTGCCGCTAGACGAGGAAACCCTCGTCGATTCAGTGCGCAAGACGGGTTACGCCCTCATCGCCGACGAGGGCTCGCTGCGGTATGGGGTGACGGGCGAACTGGCCGCGCTCATCAGCGAGACTGCCTTCGACTACCTGGACGCTCCCGTGAAAAGAATTGGCGCCGCACAAGTGCCCATCCCCTTCAGTCCCTCCCTCGAGATGGCGGCTATACCGAACGCGGAGACGATCGTAGACGCCGTGAGAGCATTGAGAGGAAAAACCAGCGCTGAGCTGAATGTTCAAAGAGGAGGGAGAGAGTGAGAGCTGGCGGCAGCTGTCGATAGAGAAGCCGACTTGGTGCCAGGCGTGCTCCTGATTCAGGCGTGCTCCTTGATACTGCCCACGGTGATCTCGATGTCCTCGCGATTGGCGATGCGCTCGAGGCGACCGTCTCTAATCCACGCCATGCGGTCGGCGGCGGTCAGCATCTTGTCGTCGTGGGTGACGGTGATGATGGTGGTGCCCATCTCCTGCTGCAGCGACTTCATGTGATCGATGATCTCCTGACCGGTCCGACTGTCCAGGTTACCAGTAGGCTCATCGGCCAGGATAATGCGGGGCTTGTTGACGAAGGCGCGCGCAATGGCCACGCGCTGCTGCTGTCCGCCGCTCAGCTCTCCCGGCAGGTGGTGGGCCCGATCGCCGATTCCGACGATCTCCAGGCACTCCATGGCGCGCTTTTCCCCCTCTTCCGTGCTCATGCCAGCAAAAATAGTTGGCAAGGCCACGTTCATGAGGGCGCTCATGGCCGGCAGCAAATTGTAGGTCTGGAAGATGTACCCGAGCTCAAAGCAGCGCACCGCCGCCAGCTGCTGGGCACTCAGGGAAGCCAGATTGACCCCCTCAATGAGCACTTTTCCCGACGTCGGCGTTTGGAGAGCACCTATCTGGTTGAAAAGCGTGCTCTTTCCGGAGCCGGAAGGGCCCATGATAGCGAAAAACTCACTGTCGTACACCTGGAGAGTGAGTCCGCGCAGGGCGTGTACGTGGGTGGACTCATCTCGGTTTTTCGAATTATAGATCATGGTCACCTCTTGAACGTCGACCATGACCTTTCCGTTTGCAGTCGCCATAACTTTGTAACTTACTGTATTTATTGCCTGTTAGACATTTAACCCGGGCGCGTTGACCCCCTCGCGGCTTTCAATGTACGAAGGTGAGGTCGCAGCGTCAACCGGGTACCGCGCTTCAAGGCCGAGTTTGACGATTTTCTCATGACTACGTTTGGCTCGAATTCGCAGTCCTACACGATCTACACTCAAGGTCGCCGACCGGGCACAACATACAGTAGATGCGGTCAATTCGCGTGACTTCCCGGAAACTGCAAGCTTTATCTCAGCAAAAACTAAACACCTCTGGCGAACTGCCGATAATATCTACGAGCAATGACTTGACGCCAAACACTACTATTTGGTATAGTTGTAATCACAGACACTCGAAACATGATTTGCGGTAACCCTGGCTCCCCGGGACCCGGAAGCGTGCGAGGAGAATACGCAAAATGCCCGAGAGTGAGCAATTAATCGATATCAAGCAGGTCGCCGAGACCCTTGGCAAGTCCGTGGAATCCATCCGCAAGTACAAGAACTTCGGCATCATCCGAGTTACCGATAAGCGGGGCAATAAGGATCTCTTCGGTCTAGAGGAGATCCTCAAGATACGCGATCGGCTGCGCGAGCTGAGGCTGAAGGGACTGTCGCTTTCGCAGATCGCCGATCAGCTTGGATCGGCTCGGCGAGACTCGGCACCCACGATGATGGGTCCCGTAGCACCGGCGGCAGCAGCGCTGCCCGGTCCAGATCGTCCGCTCAAGGTTCTGATCGTGGACGACGAGGAGGAGGTGCGCACCAGCGTCGGTGAATTCCTGGTGGGTCAGGGGTATGACGCCGTTGAGGCCGCCGATGGCGAAGAGGCTCTCGCCAAGTGTTTCACCGAGAAACCGGATTTGCTTCTCCTGGACCTGAGGCTGCCCAAAGTGGACGGGTATCAGGTGTGCCAGACGCTCAAGGGAAATCCGATCACCTCGGTGATCCCCATCATCATGATTACGGCCTTGAACTCGACGTCGCAGAAAGTGAAGGGCATCGAATACGGAGCCGATGACTACATCGAAAAGCCCTTCGACCTCGAAGAGCTCTCGGCGCGCATGAAAATGGTCCTGCGGCGGCGGCGCGCCGCCGCCAACTAAGGCAGTCGCGCGGGCATTGCGGGCGGGTCTCTCCCACTCACCCGCAATGCCCGCGCGACTCAGCCAGCCTTCATTTTCTTTTTGAGGCTGTCGATCTCGTCGCGCAGCTGGGCCGCCTTCTCGAACTCCAGGCCAGCTGCGGCGGCGCGCATGACGCGCTCCAACTCGCCTATCAGCTCTTCGGTGTCGCCGGTCGCATCGTAGGCCACTGCGGTTTCCTCGGCAACGATGCTGTCCGGAGCTTTGGCGCGCTCGAGCACGGAAGTGATCTGCATGATCTCCTCGGCCGTCCGGTAGATGGTCTTGGGGACGATCCCGTGCTCGCGATTGTAGTCCTCCTGAATCCGGCGGCGACGACTGGTCTCATCTATCGTCCGCGCCATCGAGTTGGTGACCTTGTCGGCGTAGAAGATAACGAGGCCCGCGGCATTGCGCGACGCCCTCCCCACCGTCTGGGTAAGGGCCTGTTGGGAGCGCAGAAACCCCTCCTTGTCCGCGTCCAGGATGGCCACCAGCGAGACCTCTGGCAGATCCAGCCCCTCGCGCAGCAGATTGATCCCCACGAGTACGTCGAACTCGCCCAGGCGAAGATCTCTTAGAATTACCACTCTGTCTAGGGTGGCGACTTCTGAATGGAGGTAGCGAACCCGGACACCCAGTTGGGCCATATAGTCGGTGAGTCGCTCCGCCATTTTCTTGGTCAGCGTCGTCACCAACACCCGCTCCTTCTTCTTTGTTCGCTGGTGGATCTCCTCCATCAGGTCGTCGACCTGATTTGACAGCGGGCGCACCTCGATAGCGGGATCGACCAGGCCCGTCGGGCGAATCACCTGCTCCACAACGACACCGCCGGACTTCTCCAGTTCGTAATCGGCTGGTGTCGCCGAGACAAAGATGGCCCGGCCCATGCGCTCCTCGTACTCCTCAAAGTAAAGCGGGCGGTTGTCGTAGGCCGAGGGCAGGCGGAAGCCATGCTCAACCAGCATGTCTTTCCGAGACCGGTCGCCGCGCCACATGCCGCGAACCTGCGACACCGTCATGTGTGACTCGTCTACGAACAACAGGAAGTCCTCGGGGAAATAATCTAGCAGGACGAACGGCGGCTCGCCCGGCGCGCGCCCGTCCATATAGCGGCTGTAATTCTCGATCCCAGGGCAGGTGCCGATCTCGCGAACCATCTCCACGTCGTATTTTGTACGAGTCTCCAGCCGGTGCGCCTCGAGGAGCTTATCCTGAGAGCGCAGCTCGAGCAGACGACTCTCCAACTCCACGAGAATCCCTTCACACGCTCTGGCGGTCTTGTCCTCGTCGGTCACATACGCCTTGGCCGGATACAGTGTCATCTCCTGCCGCTCCTCTACCAGCGCACCCGACACCGCATCTATCAGGGAAAGCGCCTCCACTTCGTCGCCAAAGAGCTCGATTCGAATGGCCCGCTCTTCCGATCCCGGCACGACCTCGATGACGTCTCCCCTCACTCTGAAGGATCCGCGCTGAAGTTCCATATCGTTGCGGCTGTAATAGATATCAATCAGTTGGTGGAGGATGGCGTCGCGCTCGATCCGTTCCCCTACCTTCAGAGTCAGTCGTTGCTCATTGAACTGCTTAGGCGAGCCAATGCCGTAGATGCACGATACCGTAGCCACTATGATGACATCCTCGCGCTCCAGCAAAGAGGTCATCGTCTTCAGACGCAGACGGTCTATCTCCTGGTTGAGGTCGATTTCCTTCTCTATGTAGGTATCGGTGCTGGGACGGTAGGCCTCAGGCTGGTAGTAGTCGTAGTAGCTGACGAAATACTCCACTGCGTTGTTGGGAAAGTAACCTTGAAACTCTCCGTACAGCTGTGCCGCCAGGGTCTTATTGTGGGACATGACCAGAGTGGGGCGATCAATATTCTGGATCACATTGGCCATGGTGAACGTCTTGCCGCTGCCGGTCACCCCGAGAAGGGTCTGGAACATGGCCCCCGACAAGAGGCCTTCCGTCAATTCCTCAATGGCCCTTGGCTGATCTCCCGCTGGCAAATAGTTGGAGACGAGTTCGAAGGACATGGCTGGCCTATGGGCGCTTTGGGGAAAGTTCGAGCGACGGCGATGCAGTCAAATCTACCCGGGATCTCGAACACTGTCAATTTGTATTGGCAGCGCCGGCGACTCTCCTCCCTCTTAGTGCCCTGACCTGCCAATTCGACCTCCTCCTGCGTCATTATGACAGATCTCGGTTTGTCATGTCAACTTGTATAAATAATACTTAACCTGTTACTACATAGTAACTTACCATATCTCTGCCCACTCATGGCACGAGCATTGCTTGTTCGGAGCGAATTCAGCAAGATCCACGTTACGAGACTACTCTGGAAAGGCAGATATTCATAATGGCAAAGGTAATCGGTATAGATCTGGGCACGACGAATTCGTGTGTGGCGGTGATGGAGGGGGGCGAGCCGGTGGTGATCGCCAATGCGGAGGGGGGTCGCACGACACCTTCGGTAGTGGCGTTTGCCAAGGACGGTGAGCGTCTGGTGGGTCAGACGGCCAAGCGCCAGGCGGTGACCAACGCTCGACAGACGATATTCTCGATGAAGCGCTTTATGGGGCGGCGTTACGAAGAGGTTTCGCAGGAGATTACCGAGGTGCCCTACGAGGTGGCGAAGGGGGCCCGGGACCTGGCCGTGGCCAAGGTGGGAGAGGAGGAGTTCACGCCGCCGGAGCTGTCGGCCATGGTGCTGCAGAAGATGAAGCAGACGGCGGAGGACTACCTGGGCGAGGAGGTGACGCAGGCGGTGGTGACGGTGCCGGCGTATTTCAACGACGCCCAGCGCCAGGCCACCAAGGACGCGGGGTTGATTTCGGGTCTGGAGGTGCTGCGCATCGTCAATGAGCCCACCGCCGCTTCGCTGGCCTACGGTCTGGACAAGGCGGATCGCGGCAGCCAGAGCGAGAAGATCGCGGTCTACGACCTGGGGGGCGGCACCTTCGACATCTCGATTCTGGAGTTGGGGGACGGGGTCTTCGAGGTCAAATCGACCAATGGCGACACCCATCTTGGGGGAGACGACTTCGACCAGCGCCTCATCGACTGGCTGGCGGATGATTTTCAGCAGGCCGAGGGCATGGACCTGCGCCAGGATCCAATGTCGCTGCAGCGTTTGCGGGAGGCGGCGGAGAAGGCTAAGTGCGAGCTCTCCTCGACCGGCACCACCGAGATCAACCTGCCTTTTATCACCGCCGACCAGACCGGACCAAAACATGTGCAGACGAGTCTGACGCGGGCCAAGTTCGAGCAGCTGGTAGACGATCTGGTGGAGCGCACGCGGCGTCCCTGCGAGCAGGCCCTGAGAGACGCGGAGCTGTCGGCTGCCGACATCGACGAGGTCATTCTGGTGGGGGGATCGACGCGCATCCCGAAGGTGCAGGAGCTGGTCAAGGGGCTGTTCGGTCGGGAGCCGCACCGGGGGGTGAATCCGGACGAGGTGGTGGCCATGGGCGCGGCCATCCAGGCCGGAGTGCTGTCGGGCGAGGTCGACGACGTGCTCTTGCTGGACGTGACCCCGCTGAGTCTGGGGATCGAGACCCTGGGCGGGGTGATGACCAAGCTGATCGAGCGCAATACCACCATTCCGACCAAGAAGAGCCAGGTGTTTTCCACCGCCGCCGACAACCAGCCGTCGGTGGAGGTGCACGTCCTGCAGGGAGAGCGGGAATTCGCCAACGACAACCGCACTCTGGGTCGGTTTCACCTGGACGGCATCCCGTCAGCACCTCGGGGCATGCCGCAGGTGGAGGTCTCCTTCGACATCGACGCCAACGGCATCCTCAACGTCTCGGCGCAGGACAAGGGCACCAACAAGGAGCAGACCATCCGCATCGAGGCCTCCAGCGGTCTGAGCCCGGCGGAGATCGAAAAGATGCAGACCGAAGCCGAAGCGCATGCCGAGGAGGACAAGCAGCGGCGGGAGCAGGTGGACAAACGCAACGAGGCCGATCAACTGGTCTACGCCACCGAGAAGTCGCTGTCCGAACACGGCGACAAGCTCTCCGACGAGGAGCGTCAGCCGGTAGAAGAGTCGGTGGCCGAGGTCAAAAAACTACTGGAGGAGACCCCGGTGGACGCGACGGCCTTGGACGCGGCTCTGGAGACCCTGAAGACCGCCTCCCACAAGCTGGGCGAGGTCGTATACCAGGCCGCGGCACAGGAACAGGCCGCCGCCGGTGAACAGGGACCGGCCGGACCCGATGGCGGCGATCCCCGAGGGGAGGAGAGTGGCAAGTCCGAGGGTGATGGCGCGGTGGACGCCGATTTCGAGGTCGTCGATGATACCGCCGATGAAGATAAATCGGAGAAGAAAACTGAAACGGGACAATGACAGCCCGATCCGGTCTGGACGGATCGGCGAAACCGCGATACGCTGAATAGATGGCGAAACGGGATTACTACGAAGTTCTCGGCGTGGGCCGGGATGCCAACGACGGTGAGATCAAGACCGCGTACCGGAAACAGGCTCTAAAGTATCATCCGGACCGCAACCCCGACGACAGCCAGGCCGAGGCCCGATTCAAGGAATCGTCGGAGGCCTACGAGGTCCTCAGCGATCCTCAGAAAAAGTCCCAGTACGACCGCTACGGGCACGCAGCTCTGGAGGGGAACTTCGGCAGTGGTGGTTTCCAGTGGTCGGATTTCACCCACGCCACGGACTTTGAGGATGTCTTCGGCGACTTCTTCGGCGGCATTTTCGGAGGAGGTGGAGGGCGGAGACGACAGCGCGGGCCATCGGGACCACCGCCCGGAAGAGACCTCAAGATCTCGGTTCCGCTCACGCTCGAGGAGATCGCGCGGGGGGTGGAGAAGAAAATCAACCTCACACGGCAACAGCCCTGCTCTAGCTGCGATGGCTCGGGCGCCGCGCCAGGTTCCAAGAGGAGGACCTGCGACACCTGCGGTGGCATGGGTCAGGTACAGCAGGTGTCGCGTTCGTTTTTCGGTCAATCCGTGTCCGTCGGTGCCTGTCCAACCTGCGGTGGCGAGGGTCAGATGGTTGCCGATCCGTGCCGCGACTGTCGCGGCGAGGGTACGGTGCGCGATTCGGCCACCATCACGGTGAAGATACCGGCCGGAGTCGCCGCTGGTAACTACATTCCTCTTCGCGGGCAGGGCGACGCCGGACAACGCGGGGGGCCGGCCGGGGACTGCTTGGTGTTTATTGAGGAAAAGGAGCATGAGCACTTCGCCCGCGATGGCAATGACATCCTGTACCGGCTGCCGGTCAGCGTCAGCCAGGCTGCCCTGGGGGACGACGTCGAGGTACCCACCCTGCTCGGCAAAGTGCGCATGAAGATTCCGGAGGGCACGCAGTCGGGTCGCATGTTTCGCCTGCGGGAAAAGGGCATTCCGGACGTCGAGGGACGGGGCGTGGGCGACCAGCTCGTAGAGGTCGCGGTGTGGACACCCACCCGCCTGAGCCCGCGGGAGCGCGACCTGTTCGAGGAGCTGGAGCATCTTCACCAGGGCCGCGTCAAGTCGGAGGGGAAGGGCTTTTTCGAGAGGATGCGCGAGGTATTCCGCGACTGAATCAGCTATAACTCAATGGCAGAATTGCACATTCCACGAACTCTTCCAGAGGGGGGCACCATCATCCCCCAGGTGCGTAACGCTGTCGCCGTGGCCAGCTCCAAGGGCGGTGTCGGGAAGTCGACGGTCTGCCTCAATACGGCTCTCAGCATGGCCCGCATGGGCGCCAGAGTCGGGCTTCTCGACGCAGACATCTACGGACCCAGTCTGCACCTTATGACGGGGGTCAAGCAGCAGCCGGAGATTACCTCGGACAATCGCCTAATTCCGGTCGAGGCCCACGGCCTGTCGATGATGTCCATGGGTTTTCTTGCTGACGAGAACACGCCGGTGGTCTGGCGCGGGCCACTGCTGGCTCAGGCGGTCCAGCAGTTTCTCGCCCAGGTGGAGTGGGGGGAGCTGGATTTTCTCTTTCTCGACTTGCCGCCAGGGACCGGCGACATTCCCTTGACGCTGAGCCAGGCTATCGCCCTTTCAGGCGTGGTCATCGTCACCACCCCACAAGAAGTGGCGCTCGAAGATGTGGAGCGGGGAATTGCCATGTTCGAGAAGGTGGAGGTAGATGTCCTCGGGCTGGTGGAAAATATGAGCTACTACCTCTGTCCCCACTGCAGCGAGCGACACGAAATCTTCGGACATGGAGGTGGGCGCGCGTTTGCCGAGAGGCTGGGAATCGAGTACCTGGGCGAGTTGCCCATGGACTCAAGTATACGTCGTGGGGGCGATGAAGGCACTCCGATCGTCGTCGCTGCCCCCCAGTCCAGCCATGCTCAGGCATTCGCCCAGCTAGCCAAGCGCATTCTGGAGATCACCGCAGAACTCGCTCAACCCGGCCCGGGCTGAGCGCCGCGTCTATACCTGTCCGGTCACCTGTCGCACCACGCATTTCCTTGCCCCAGAGACACATCCGGTGCTATCTTTGACCCGGTCCCGTAGGGGTCGATGGTCCGGAGCGGCCGGTGTCGGCCGCGCGGGTAATTCGCTCAGTCTCTGGCTGCCAGCGCGCGCACGCGGGGCTCAATCGTTGGCTTCGCCCTTTCGCTGAGGTTCATTTCCTTGCCCGTTCCAGGACTTACTCGGACATGGCACCGTTTGCGCATTGCCGTGCCTCCGCGGGCGCTGGAAGAGATGTCGAGTCTGTGCTTCGAGCAGGGCAGCTGCGGTCTGGAGACTCGCGAGGGCGCCGAACTCTCCCAGCTGATCGTCTGGTTTCCAGACGATGTGGACATGACTCAGGTGCGCGACCGGCTGGAGGAGGAACTGGTCGCGGAGAGCTTCGAGGGTGTCACCATCGAAAGCGGTATCGAAGAGGAGCGCGATTGGATTCAAGAGTGGCGTCGGTTTTTCAAGCCCGTGTGGGCGACGCCACGGATAGTCGTGCATCCGCCCTGGACCCGGGTGGACACAGGTCCGGGCAAGATCGCCATAGCTATCGATCCCGAAATGGCTTTTGGCACTGGAGGGCATGAGTCGACGCAGCTCGTTCTGAAGGCCATGGAGGGGGTGGTGGGGATGGTGGGTTCAGCCTGTCTCGATCTCGGCACGGGTAGCGGCGTCCTGGCTATCGCCGCCGTGCTGCTGGGAGCCGGCCCCGTCGTCGCCGTAGATGTGGACCCGATAGCGGTCCAGAACGCGGAGCGCAACCTGGAGCTGAATCTTGGCCTCAAGCTGTCCCAGCAGCGAGGTGGCGAGAGGCTACTCCGTCCGCGGGTCGCGACGGGGAGCGTTGAGGTCGTCGCCGGACAGCGCTTCGATCTCATCCTCGCCAATCTGGAGAGTCACATCCTGCGACCGATTCTCATCCAGATCAGGGAGCTGTTGTCGGTGAATGGCGTGGCCATCATGTCGGGGCTGCTAGCGCGGGAACGGACCGCTTTCTGGCAGTCGCTGGGCGAGGCTGGCCTGTCGGTGAGCGAGGAGTATGTCAAGGGGGACTGGATATGTTGCTCGGTCGTTCGTGTCGTCCCACCGCCTCAGGCGCGAAAGGGGTGAGGGCGTGCCTTCCTTCTGGGTTGAGCCAGGAGACACGGCAGGCGACCAGCTCGTTCTGCGAGGCGACGAGGTCCACCACCTGACCGTGCGCCGCCGTCGTCCCGGAGACGAGCTCGACGTCATAGACGGCCAGGGTCAGTTCTTTCGCGTGCGACTGCGATCGCTCGAGGGAGGGGTGAGCGAAGCCCACTGCGACATCCTGTCGCGCCACCGGGATCGCGGCGAGAGCCCGGTCGAGCTCCACCTCGCCCCGTCGCTGATCAAGGGCCAGCGTTTCGATTTCGTGGTCGAGAAGGCCACCGAGATCGGAGTGGCGTACATTGATCCCATGATTACCTTTCGCGGGGTAGTCTCAGGGCCGTCGGACAACAAGCTGGACCGATGGGAACGACTGGCGAGAGCCGCGGCCAAACAGTGCGGTCGTTCCCGTGTGCCCCGGCTCGGAGTCCCGGCTTCTTTCGAGGCTGTAGTGGCCCGGTATCAGCAGACTTGTGCTCGAGTGCTGATGGCTGTTCCCGACGGTGGGCAGGGGAAACTCGCCCGGCTTTTGGGTGGGGGAGAGCGCGCGCTGGCCGCTGGTGGTGGGGTCGGTCTTCTCATTGGGCCGGAGGGCGGATTTACCGAGGAGGAGACGATGTGGGCGGTCGCTGCCGGCGTTTCTCTGTTTTCCTGGGGGCCGAGAACCATGCGATCCGACACGTCCGCTGTCGTCCTGGCGGCCATGGTGCTGGACGCCGCTACCGGGAACTGCAGTCCACAAGTAGGAGGTGACAGCGTTGGCGTCTAGCGAAATCCTGGTCCTCAACGGGCCCAATCTCAATCTATTAGGCACGCGTGAGCCGGACACCTACGGCACCGAGACTCTGGCCGACATCGAGCGCAAACTCGAGGCGCTGGCCGCCGAGCTGTCCGTGTCGGTGCGCTCGATCCAGTCCAACAGCGAAGGCGCTCTCATCGACGCCCTGCACGAGGCCGCCGGGTGGGCGCGAGGCGTGGTCATCAACCCCGGCGCATTAACCCATTACAGCCTTGCCATTCGCGACGCCATCGCTGCGGTGGGCCTGCCAGCTGTCGAAGTTCACCTGTCCAACGTTCACGCCCGCGAGTCCTTCCGCCAGCGATCCGTCATCGCCCCGGTATGCGTTGGCCAGATTGCCGGATTCGGCAGTTGCAGCTATTTGCTGGGTCTGCGCGCGCTTGTCCATTATCTGCACAATCTCGAAGCAAAGTGATCCTGCTTAAGCCCGGCCCAGGCGGTGGCGGAGAGGACCTTCCTGCAGAGAGTCAGGTGAGCGGCCCGACCGCGATGCCGTCTGCCCCCAATGGTCTTCGCGCTGGGGGCATACTCTGCCTCGTGGCCGCTGGGATGTTGGGGATCGGGCTGGCTCATGTCGCAGCCGATCCCATGCTGATGGTCGATCGGTCATCGGTCCGGATCCGCCGGGACGCCACTATCCAATCGGAGCGCATTACCGTTCTCCACCGGGGTGACGAGGTGGAGGAGCTGCGGCGCCACAACGAGTGGATTCAGGTCCTTCTAGCCGATGGCCGTGCCGGTTGGGTGCATGCCGATCTAGTGCAGGCTCGGCTCATGGTTGAAGGTGAGCGGGTCAACGTGCGCTCGGGGCCCTCCGCAGCGGATGCTATCTCTACCGTGGTCAGCCGGGGGCAGGTGTTAGGCAAACTCGGCCAGCAGGGGAACTGGCTAGAGGTTTCAACTCCAAACGGGCTTACCGGATGGTTGCACAAACGCTACGTCCGCGCCAGAACCGCGGCCGACGCCGGCCCTCATCTGGCTCCCGCCCCTTCGCTGATCGAGGGATTGAGTGCTGTCGATGCGGTTGATCCCGGCTCCGAAGGAGGGGCAACGGACCTCGGCGGACCCCTGATCGTCGCCACCTCTGATCCGCCGGTCGCCGGCCCTGACTCTCTCGCCGATGCCGATCCGATTGATCGGGATCAGGTCGATGCGGATCAGGGGGATACTCCGTCGTCAGCTCTGACCCGGAATCCGTACGCAGTGGGGCTTCAGTTCGAGGCATCGGGCGACCACGTTGGAGCGCTTGCCAGTTTCGAAGAAGCGCTGGTCGCGGAGCCCGCCCGGGTCGGGGCTCTGGTGCACGCGGCGCGCGCCCACCGGGCCCTTGGTCAATACGACAACGCTCTTTCCAAGTTGTACAAGGCACTGGACCTGGGGGAACCGAGAGGGCAGAAAGATGTCTACCTCAACCTTGGCGAGGTGTATCGGCTCAAGGCGGAACCGGACAGCGCCGCCAAGTATCAGGCTCTGTACCGCGGGGACCCACCACAACAGGGAGCTGAGCAGCTCGAAGGAGACGAGTCGGAGAACGAGACGTCCTTCCCCTGGGGACAGGTGGCGGTGGCGCTGGCGGGATCGATTCTGATAGCCACAGTGGTGGTACTGTTCATCCTGCGAAGGTCGGGGGAGAAGAGGGGAAGGGGAAAGAGAAAGCAAAAGGCGAATGCGTCTTTCTCTCGGATGGTTTCAGAGGAGGAGACGGAGGCGAGGCAGGGACGTGCAACCAGCGGCGAGGAGAGGGAGCTGGACCAGCAGATCGAAGATCGCTGGCGGGAGCTGCGGGAGAGTTCTCAGGTATTCGAATCTTCAAACCCTCGTACGGCGGCGCTCAACGACACGGAAGAGGGCCAGATGAACGGAATCCTGGACCAGGTGGAGGACCTTCGGAAAGCCCTGGACATGCAAGATGAGAGGGCACGGATATACGCCGACATCGTCCGCCTCCAGAACATGAGAATCGAGGTGATGAACGAAGAGGTGCGGATGCTGCGCCGAGGGCAGCGAAAAACCTAGCGCAACGCCGAGTTGGCGATAGGGGAACGGCGGTCGGGTGAGGAAGGAAGAAGCGCGGGGGGTCAGAATTCGCCGCGGACGCCGATGTGCAGGGCGAGGGTTCCGGTCTGAGACGTCGTCAGATGGGCCTCCGGGAACACGCGGCGCGTTCGCTTTTTCGGGACCAGTGCCACGCCTAACGTGCCCGCAGCCAGCAACGCCGATGTCCAGCCCCACAGACGCGCCCGGTCGCGCTTGCTGCGGAGGTCTTTGGCGCGTTCGAGAAGCCCATTCTCTTCATTGACGGCGGCTTCCCGCTTCCGGTCGGAGGCGGTGTCGAATTGCAGTGCCGACAGCAGCCCGAAGGCCAGGGAGCCTCCCAGAAAACTGATATAGGGGAAGTCCGTGGTGGTGATTTCACGCGCCTTGCCCCCAAGAGAGTTGAGGGTGACGATTTTCTCCACTTCAGTCTGGGGATCGAAAGTGAAAATCTCCTCCTCGACTCTCATGATGATGAGATCGTCACTTCTCTCCAGCAGTTTCCCGGCGACAACCGAGCCATCGCTGAGGTAGATGCGCGTGTCAGCTTCCGACGTCGTCGCGGCGGGGCTGACAGGGCTTGCCGATTGAGAGATCACTATTGCGGGCTGCAGGAGGAGGGAGATGACAGCGCTGTACACCAGAACGTATCTTGAGATGCGAATCATGGAGTCGAAGTCCGGGTTTTCTTGCGGTTCGCGAGCCAACCGTCATTTGATGGGAATATAACTGGGATACCCGATGTGTCAATAAGCTCTGCGAGCCCTTGTTACCCTTCGCCAAGTCAACGCAAGATCACCGCTCGCGTCCTCTCCAGCCTCAGCGTCGCTCAGATCGGGGCCATGCTGGCCCAGGTGCCGTCGGTGGAAAGGCGGGTGTGCGCTCTCCTGGAAAAGGACAGCCGCGCCGGCGTCAGACGCTTCGCCGTGCGAGAACGCCGGCGGCAACGCCTGGGGGAGGCCGAGGAGGCGCGAGCAGTGCGCATGCGGGAGCTGGAGAGTCGGTTGTGGGACTCGGGCCTGACTCGGGTCGCGGGGGTGGACGAAGTAGGGAGGGGGTGTCTGGCGGGGCCGGTGGTGGCCGCGGCCGTGATTCTGAAGCCGGGGAGCGTCCTGCCAGGGATAGATGACTCAAAGAAGCTCAAGCCGGAACAGCGGCTCAAATTCAGGGAGGAAATCGTGGCCCGCGCCGTGGGTATAGGCATCGGGGTCGTCGGGGTCGCCGACATCGATCGCCTCAACATCCTGGAGGCCAGCATGGAAGCGATGCGACAGGCGTTGGCGCGACTCGGTTTACCGGGCCCGGAACATGTGCTCGTCGACGGCGCGCGGCCACCAGGAAGCGGGTTTGTGGAGACCGCAGTCGTCGGGGGCGACGCCCGATCCGCCTCCATCGCCTCGGCGTCCATTGTCGCCAAAGTATACCGGGATGAGATCATGGTCTCCCACGACAGTTCCTATCCTGGGTACGGTTTCGCCAGCAACAAGGGGTATGGCTCGGCCGACCACCTCATGGCCCTCGAAAAACTCGGCCCCTGCCGCCTTCACCGCCGCACGTTTGGACCGGTTGCCGATTTCCTGCGTCCCGAGCCCTCCCCGACCTTCCTCGCTTTCGAGGAGAGCTTCAGGAACAGTGTGAGTCTCGCTCAGCTGGCGCGCGCCGCGCGACCTCTCTCCACGCGACCTCTCTCTACTCAGGGCCATATCGAGCTGCCGTCTGAGGAGCTGGCCGGATTGAGGCGGCTGTACCGGGAGCGCCGGCACCGACTAAGCGCGGTGGGGGTCAGAGGAGAGGCGGCGGCGGCGGATTATTTGGAGGCGCGAGGGTACGCCATACTCGAACGGCAGTACCGAGGCGCTGGCGGTGAGGTTGATCTGATCGTGAGAAAGGATAACTGCCTGGCATTCGTGGAAGTAAAGACGCGGCTCCACGACGGGTCCTATCCCCCCGAGGAGCGGGTGCGCTCGCGCAAGCGCGCCCACCTGACGCGAGCAGCGCGCCTTTACCTGGCGCGCCACTCGACTGGGCCCCTCTCTTTAGGGCCCCTCTGTTTGGGGACCGACCTCGAGTACCGCTTCGACATCGTCGCCGTGGTCCTTTACGCGGGCAGGGGCAAGCCGAGGATCAGGCATCTGACGGACGCCTTTCAGGCGTCGCCTCAGGGTTCAGAACGATAGACGATTCGGCCAGCGACAACTGTGGCCACCGCCCTTCCCCGCAGCTCATACCCGGCGAACGGCGTATTGGTGGATTTCGATTTGAAGTCGCCTGGGTCCACTCGCCATTTCGCTTCCATGTCGATGATGGTGACGTCCCCCGGATCGCCTGGACTCAGGCTCCCACCAGGCAATCCGAGTATACGAGCCGGCGCCCAGGTCCACCGGGCGACAGCCGTCGCCAAGTCCAGGACACGCGTCTCGACCAGATAGGTGAAGGTGAGTCCGATGGCGGTCTCCAGTCCGACAATGCCAAAGGGCGCTTCGGCCAATGGCAGCGCTTTCTCCCGGGCCGTGTGAGGCGCGTGGTCGGTGGCGATGGTGTCGATGGTAGCGTCCGCCAGTCCGGCCAGGATGGCTTTCACGTCGCTGGCAGCGCGCAGGGGGGGACTCATCTTGGCTGCTGAACCGCAAATGGCAACCGCTTCATCGGTTAGGACGAAGTGGTGGGTGAGCACCTCACAGCTCACGGGGAGTCCCGCTGCCTTTGCCTGTCGAACCAGATCGACGGTGCCGGCCGTGCTGATATGGGCAATGTGGAGCCTGGATCCCGTCTGGCGCACCAGTTCGATGTCCCGCGCTACCATCTCCTCCTCGCCGGCAGCGGGCATGCCCCGGACCCCGAGACGGGCGGAGACCGCTCCCTCGTGCATACATCCCCCGGCCGTGATCGCCCTGACTTCCTCGTGGGGGAAGACCGGCCGTCCCGTCGCTCGCGCTGACTCCAGCGCTCCGATCATGAGCTCGGTGTTCTCCACTGGATCGCCGTCGTCGGAAAAAGCCACCGCGCCGGCGGCAGCCAGCTCTGCCAGGGGAGCAAGCTCCACACCGGCGCGGCCCCTGGTGATGCATCCGACTGTGTACACGCGGGTGACCGCTCCTGTCGCCCGCCGGTAAAAGTCTTTCACGGCGGCAACCGCGTCGGGCGGCGGCTCGGTGTTGGGCATGGCGACGACCGCGCAAATGCCTCCCGCGGCGGCAGCGGAGGTGGCGCTGGCTATGTCCTCCTTGTGCTCGAATCCCGGCTCTCTCAGGTGTACGTGCGAATCGATGAAGCCGGGGGTCACCAGCATTCCGCTCGCATCGAGGATCGGCGTTCCCCGGGCGGGCAGAGACTGGCCAATTTCCGTGACCCTGCCCGCATCGATGAGGAGATCGGCGACGCCGTCGAATTCGTTGGCCGGATCGACGATGCGTCCTCCCCGAATGAGGAGCGACCCTGGCGAGTCGGTTGCAGAACCTGTGTTGATCACGCCCGCCGCTTCTTCCATGCTATCCCTTCCATTCTATCCCTTTCGGTCTATCCCTTCCGGTCTGGGGTTGCGCCATTGGAAAATCCGCTTTCTCATCCCCCTCCAGTAAACCGCTGGACGACGAACTGAAGGACTTCCTCCAGGCAGATCAGGTCTTCTGGAACAGCGCAGCCCAGGGAGTTCAGCGATCGCATGAGCGCGACCGCGGGCGGAGGCTCCAGGCCACTGACGGCCGCAAAGGCCGGATCTGCCAGCACCTCGCGCGTGCTGCCGGAGATGGCCACGGTACCCGACCGCAAGACGATCGTGTGCCCGGCCAACTCGGCCACCAGATCCATGTCGTGGGTGATGAGAATCAGTGATGTTCCCCTCTGGTGGAGATGCCGCAATATATCCACGAGCGCGCCTCTGGCCCGCGGGTCGAGTCCGGCGGTCGGCTCGTCCAGGATGACGACCTCCGGATCCATGGCGAGGACTCCGGCAATCGCGGCCCGTCGCCGCTGGCCACCGCTCAGCGACAGCGGCGAGCGTTGAGCGAACTCGGCGTGCGGGAGATCGACCAGTTCCATGGCGCCGCGCACCAACCGATCGATTTCCTCATCTGAGCGTCCCAGATTGGCCGGGCCGAAGGCGATGTCCCCTGCCACGGTCTCGTCGAAGAGCTGCAGCTCGGGGAACTGAAAGACCAGACCGACGCGGCGGCGGACACTGGTGGGATCACGGGGCTGGGCCCAGATATCCTCGCCGTCCAGGAGGACCTGCCCCCGGTCCGGCTTCAGCAGGGCGTTAAAATGCTGGGCGAGAGTACTTTTTCCGGACCCACTCGGGCCCACCAGGGCTACCACTCCTCCCGCGAGCACCTCCGCCGTCACCCCCCTCAATGCCGCTACGGGCGAAGTCCCGGGGCCAATGTCATAGAAGTGCCAGACATCGCTGGCGACGAGTTTGGCGGGCCGGGCATCGACAGCTGAGCCCGTGTCCGCCAGCTCGATTTTGCGACCAGGCGGCATGGAGGCGGTCCCTGCTGAGCCCGCGCTGGCAAGCCGGTCCGGGGCAGGCTCGGGAGAGCAGGGGCGTGCTGGGATTGAGGCGTGCCACAGATCGGCGAGGGCGGGCGCCAGAAATTCGAGGCTGAGGTGGGTCTCCAGGGGGGCGCCGGTGGCATGCTGGATGCCGAGGGAAAGCTGGCCTGCAAATGGCAGAGTGAGGCCGATTTTCCTCAAGCCCGCTCCGCGGCCGAATACGTCCGCCGGTGCAGCGTCCATCCACAGGCTGCCGCGGTCGAGGACCAGGACCCGGTCGGCGGCTGCGGCCTCGGCCGGATCCTGGGTGATGTGGATGATGGTGATCGCTGACTGGACCCTTCGAAGTTCCACCAGGAGCTCAGCCACTTCGCCGCGTCCCGCGGGATCCAAGAGGGCGGTTGGCTCGTCTAGTACGAGGTACAGCGGGCGCAGGGCCATACAGGCGGCTATGGCCAGACGCTGCTTCTCCCCACCGGAGAGGAGATGGGGGGGGCGCCGGCGGTATTCACCCAGGCGGAAAGATGAAATGACCTCCTCTACCCTGAGTCGCATCTCAGCCGTGGGGATCCCCAGGTTTTCCAGTCCGAAGGCGATCTCCCCTTCCAGGGTGATGGCGACGAGTTGGTCATCCGGGTTCTGGAAGACCATGCCCAGGCGTCGTCGCAGGTCGAAGAGAGCGTGGGGGTCGGCCGTGGAGAGACCATCGACCACCACCGAGCCGGCCTGGGGTTGAATCAGGCCGTTGAGGCACCGCGCCAATGTGGTCTTGCCCGAGCCGTTGGCGCCGATGACGGCGACGCGCTCACCGGATCCAATACTCAGGGTCAGCTCCTTCAGGGCGGACATGCCGCCTGGATACGTGTAGGAAAGGCCCTCGACTTCAATCACGGCATGTCCGGCGGCGCCAACGGAGGTGACAGGTGAGCGGGAGACGGGAAACAGTACGGCCTGTGCCTGCGGGGTCAAGCTTTCCAAAACCGGCTGAGATCGGAGAGGGGGAAATTGCATCCCACAGAACGCCGCATTACCTTTCGTGTGTCGAGGATAGTCCACCTACCAAAGGCCGAAGGACGCAATAACGAAGGATGCAATAAAATGATCCGATACCTCCGCACCTGGGCCATCGTCTTTGCCGTTTCAGCAGGCGTGGTGGGCTGTACGAACGATGACGACGACGATGCCCGCCTGGTCAGACCTGATTTTCCGCTGGGAGACGGGAAGGCTTATCCGGTGGAAAACGTGTTCTTCAACACCGAGGACGGGGTGTCGGTGGGCGCCGTCTTCGGACAGGTACCGGGCCAGTCCCGTCAGCCGGCGGTCATACTCGTGCACGACATCGGGTCGAGCGGCGCCGAGTGGCTGTTCTCCGACTTCTTCCAACGCCTCCTGGAGAGCGATTTCCAGCTTCTCGCTATCGATCTGCGCGGCCACGGCAGTACGCCCCTGCCCAATGACGGCCGGCTGGCGGCGGTGTTGACTATCGAAGATCTCGGCGACATGCACCTCGAGGTGAGGGCGGCGCTGACCTGGCTCAGGACCCAGCCCACCGTTGACATCGGGCGCGTGGCCGTGGTCGGAAACGGGGTCGGCGGCAATGTGGCGTACGTGAGTATGGGCGCCTTTCCCTCAGAGCTTCGGGCTGGGGTCGCCCTGTCGCCAGGTCTATGGGCACAGCCAGGCCTTGAGCCACTGCTTGTTGGCGATGGCCTGGATCCGTTCGCGCCCCATACCATGCTGTATCTGGTGGGTGCCGATGACGCCTTGCCTGGTCCAGACAACCAGTCGCTGAGTTACGCCGCATTCGCCAACGGTCTGGCAACGCTCACCAGTGATCCCAAGAGTCTGGCCATCTACCAGACTCAGGCCCACGGCCTCAACCTGCTGCAGAGCCAGCAGGCGGTGGATACCATCCTCTCCTGGCTCGAAACCCATTTGTAATACACCGTATCGCCCCTGGCCATCCTGTCAAAGACGCAGGCTAACCTGGTGAATGGACAGCCTGGATGCCGGGTGCCGATCCAACTGTAGCCGTCATCATCCCCGCCCTTGACGAGGAGGATGCCATCGTCCGGGTGCTGGGTGATATCCCGGAAGAGCTGTCGGCCGCCGTTATCGTCGTCGACAATGGCTCCACCGACCGCACCGCCCAGCGCGCCCGGGAGTGTGGGGCCACCGTTGTCGCCGAACCGCGGCGCGGCTATGGCCAGGCGTGTCTCACCGGGATGGCCGAACTGCCAGAGGGCGTCTCCATCGTCGTATTTCTCGACGGAGACTACAGCGACTTCCCCTCAGAGATGAACACCCTGGTCGACCCCATCGCCCGCGGCGTCTCGGATCTCGTTATTGGATCCCGCGTGCTCGGGAAGAGAGAAGCGGGAGCGCTGCTTCCTCAGGCGCGGCTGGGAAACGCGCTTGCCACCTGGCTGATCCGGCGTCTCTTCGGCGTGCAGTACACCGATCTCGGCCCTTTTCGAGCCGTGCGCCTCTCATCGCTGACGAGGCTGCACATGGTAGATCGGAATTTCGGCTGGACGGTGGAGATGCAGGTCAAGGCGGCGCGACAGGGGCTGCGCATTACCGAGGTGCCCGTCCGCTACCGGAAGCGCATCGGCGAATCCAAGATCACCGGTACTCTCTTGGGGAGTGTCCGCGCGGGTTACAAGATCCTCTGGACGATTTTCCGGCATAGCCGCGGCGACGGATGAGGGATCTTCGCGAATGGGAAGCGCGGGCACTTCTGGTCGCTTGCCTGGCCACGGCGTTGGGACTCCGCATCTGGGGAATGGGTCAGGGTTACCCCGACTTCTACGGCCACGTAGACGAGATCGGGGTGGCGGCGAGCATCTGGAACTTTTTTCGCGAGGGAACGCTGCGTCCGACCGAATTCACCTACCCGGCGTTCTATTCCTATCTCGTGGCCGGCGGCATCTAGCGGCCTCACCGGACTGGTGGGCGAGGGGACCAACGGCCTGCTGGACCGTCTCCTCCTCACCTCCTATACCGATCCGGCTTGGTCCGCCCTGGTGGGCAGGTCGATCAGCGCTGCCGCCAGCACGCTGTCGGTGCTCCTCGTCTACCTCCTGGGGCGTCAGGTCTCAACGGCTCGAACCGCCTGTATGGGCGCATTCTTCGCTGCCGTTTCGGTGGTGGCGGTGCGGCAGGCACACTTCGCTCTGCCCGACAGCACCATGGCCTTCCTCGCCACGCTCTGCTTTTATCTTTCTTTTCAGGTGTATCTCAAGGGCTCGTGGCGCAGCTACCTCCTGGCGGGCGTGTGTGCCGGCCTCGTCGTCGCCACCAAATACAATGGTGCATTTACCGCTTTCGGACTCGTAGCGGCACATCTGTTGAGACGGAGAGGGGAGGGGAGGTTTCCGCCAGCGCGAACTCTCCTGGACCCGAAGATGATCGCCGCCGTGACGGTTGCAGGGGCGTCGGTCGTGGTCGCATCTCCCTACCTCATACTCGCCCGCGACCAGTATCTGGGAGTTGCTCGGTATCAGGTTTCGAGCCTGAGCTTCACACTTTCCCAGGCGACGCCATGGTGGTGGGTGGTCCGTGGCTTGATCGAATCGGAATGGATGCTGGGCGTTCTCATGGTGTTGTCGCTGGGGTGGGCGTTTGGGCGCCGTCACCCCCTGGACCTCATCGTCCTGGCCGCTTGGATCCCGAGCTTCATCTACATCGGATCGTGGACCCGGCAGAGCCTGCATTACCTGCTTCATTTCTATCCGATTCTTGCCCTGACCGCGGCGCGTTTGGTGGATAGAATGGCAGAAGACGTCGATAGCGGTGTCGGCCTTCTGAGGGCGGCCTCTCCGCCAAGGCCGGAAAACCCCGAGAGTCCCTTCGCACAGCGCTTCTTCTGCTCCTCATCAGCGCCTGTGCCGTGCCCAGCGCCTGGCGAATAGCGGCATCCGATCACTATTTAGCCCTGAGGGACACAAGGTCGATGGCGGCCGACTGGATCAACGCCAACGTCCCCGGAGGATCGACGCTGGCCATGACCTGGCTGCCCTACTGTCCGACGCTGGATCTGGAGACGACGCGGGACGGGTTGACGAGCTATTTCCGCGGCAACAGCCCGGCCCTGGCTGCCTTGAGGCGGAGCTGGTCGACCCGGCCGGCTTACCGACTGGTGAATCTGGAGGTCTGGCGCCAGCAGCCGCTCGTGCCGGAGCCCCTATCGGGATAAGATCGATCTCGCTGATCCGGAGACGCGGAGGGTGTTCAGTCGCGGATGGCGCAGCCTCAGTCAACTACGGAAAATGGGGGTGCAGTACCTCGTCCTTCCCGATGCGGTATTTCAGCGATATATGAAGGCCGATCCGCCCCCGCCTGGGACGGCCGCCCATTACCGGTACAGCACCAATATCCGCTACTATGAGAGCCTGCTTTCGCCGCAGTCGGGTGGGGTGGTCAAGGTTGCTGAATTCTCGGCGGGTGTCTCCCTGCCCGCCCGCGGCGGGGCCATCAGCGTGTATCGCATCCTCCCCGATCCGAGCGGAGCAGCGGGGACGGGCTCGGCAGGCTACGGATTCGAGTGGTTGCCGGGGGCCACGGCTACTGGGTGAGGAGAGACATGACGATGTTGGTCGATACCCTCGCCTGAGTCATGACGCTGCGGCTCAACCCCGCCAGGATTTCGTTGCGGGCGAGCGCGGACACCTCCAGGGCAATATCGGCGTCGCGCAGGGCCGCCTCGGAGGCGGCGATTCCTTCGATGGAGGTGGTGGTGACATTGAGGGTGTGTTCCAGGCGATTAACGATTGCACCCACGGCTCCGCGCTCGCGTGCAACGCGAGCGACAGCCCCGTCGATCCTGGCCAGAGCGTCTCGGGCCGAGCTCTGGGTGAGAATGCTGATATCGGCTATGTCGACTACCGTACCTTGAGAGGTCATGTCGCTCAGGTCGTATTCGAGGCGATCGGCTCCGACAGCATCACCGCCAAGTTGAAACACGCCACCGGATGCGTCTTCTATGACAATAGACCTTCCGTCCAGGTCTCCATCCCGATAGCTACCGGCTACCCCACCCGCGCCGATGCCGTCGAGGAAGACCCGGATGCCCACTCGGTCGAAGTTGGCGACAAGGGTCGTGCCGTCGGCCACCTTGCCTTCGTCCAGCAGCGTGTCAAGTGACAGGGTCTGAGAGACCTCACCGTTGCTGAGAGTCAGAGATCCGTCGCCTGCGTCATCGGCGAAGGTGTAGGTCCCGGCGCTCGCCGCTGACAGAGTTACGCGGCGGACACCCGTGTTCGAGCTTTCGGCAAGCGCCGAGGAGCTTTCGCTGACCTTGTTGCCAAATCCCGCCAGCAGGCTCTGGTCGTTGTAGCTGACCAGCTTGGCGGAGCGGTCGATGAAGTCATTGAGTTGGTTGAACTCGTCGTCGAGGGCAATCCGATTGCTGTCGTTGAGCGTGCTCGTGGTGGCTTCGGTGGCAATTTCCCGCAGGCGGATCAGGACGTTGCTGATCTCGCTCATTCCTCCCTCAGCAACTCGAAGCAGGTCGATTGCGGTCTCGGTATTGCGGGCACCCTGAGCGAGGCCGCTTATCTCGGCTCGCATACCATCTGACATGGAGAGAGCGGCGCCGCCGTCGCGCCCGCTGTTCAGACGCAGACCGGAAGCCAGCCTGGCTCGGTGGATCTGGGTGTCCCGGTCGACTCTGTTGAAGTCGGAGATGGCGCGGCTGAAAGCCACGTTGCTGTTGATGCGAACAGGCATTGCCAGAACCTCCTTGTTCTGGTACAACGGACTTTCACCCGCTGCACTGGTGCGTCTGTCCCGCTTCTGCCGAACCGGACTTCCCGACGGCAGGCCTCGGCTCGAGGTCCCTGGGACTTGCTATAATTTACACTAACTTAGTATCATGTTGTAGTTATCGACCCGGTGAGTGAAGCCTTGAGAAATTCGTCGCAGCACGACTAAAGTAGGGGCCAGAGTCGGCCGATACACTGAACGGGTGGAGACCGCAAAGGCGCGGGACCCATCAAAAAGCAGATGGTTTTGAGGCCCGGAAAGGAGTTCGGGTCTTGAGGGGGAAGCAAGGAGGCCACTGAAAATGGCAATGAGAATCAACAACAATATCGCCGCCATAAACGCCCAGCGATCGGTGGGGCGCAACTTGATTGCCGTCAATCGAGGCATGGCCCGACTGGCGTCGGGTCTGAGGGTAAACGGTGCATCCGACGATGCCTCGGGGCTGGTGGTCTCGGAAGGGATGCGGAGCGAGTTGGTGCGTCTTGGCCAGAACGTTCGGAACGCACAGCAAGGCTCAGACCTGCTGCAGGTGGCGGAGGGATCGCTGCAGCAGGTCAACAATATCCTTGGGCGCATGAAGGGCCTGGCCATCCAGTCGGCCACCTCAACGGTGAGTTCCACCAACCGCGAAGCGATTTCAACCGAATTCGGCCAACTGGTAGCCGAAATCGACCGTATCGCCAGGGGGACCACCTACAACAGCCAGGCACTGCTGGTCGGTTTCGGCAATCGGGTTTCCGCTGCTTCAACTGCGCTTACCTCGAGCTCGACGACTGGGGTTACCCGTATCGAGTTATCGGCCACTGAGACGGGTTCCTTCACCTTTTTGGACAGCGCCGATGACAGCCAGTTGACTTTGGGAAACGGGGTGATTTCGCAGACCTTGTGAACACCGGGACCATTCTCGATGGAGGGGCTGTAGCGACCGGCACGACCACAATCGCCAATTTCGACCATCTAGGCATCCAGGTAACGCTGGCGGGCCCAGGCGCGGCAGGGGCAGACGGCAGCTACACCGACGGAGACCTCAATGGTGCCACCGTCATTGTGGAAGGCTCCAAGGGGGGTGTTTTTCAGGTGGGCCCGTCGGCGAAGGTCGTCGATCGGATCGAGGTGGGTATCCCCGATCTGCGGGTGAGTGGAGAGTCGCTGAATCTCGGAGAGGTCTCAGTGGGCAGCATTGACGATGCTCGAAGGGCCATGACCAGCATCGACAGGGCGATAGAAACTGTGGCGAGCTCACGCGCTTCCCTCGGTACGAGTCAGAACCGGCTGTCATTCTCGATCAGCTTTTCCGAGGCAGAGTTCCAGGGCATCCAGGCATCGGAGGCGACGATCAGGGACGCCGACGTGGCCCTGGAGTGTCCGAACTGTCCCGACATCAGGTCCTGTTGCAGAGCGGCAACGCCATGCTCGTGCAGGCAAACGTCGGCTCTCTCCAGGTCCTCTCCCTGCTGTAGCCGCCCGTGCGGCCCTCGTCACACTGACGGGTGGCCCTTGCCGCGTTTTGATTTTGCCGCCACCGGCCGCGCGGACGCGGGATCTACTTCCTTGACGCGCTGCGCGTGTGCAGGTAGGTTTTCCCGTTCTACATGGACATCGCCGATTTTGATTTTCAGCTTCCCCAGGATCAGATCGCTCAGTATCCGGCCCCGGATCGCGATGGATCCCGGCTGTTGGTCTACGACCGGGCTGAGGCATCCAGACAGCATCTGCTCTTCCGTGATATCGTCGAATTTCTCAGACCCGAAGACGCTCTGGTCGTCAATGAGACCCGGGTTCTGCCTGCGCGTCTGAAAAGCAGCAAGTCGGAGACCGGCGGCAAAGTGGAGCTGCTGCTGATTCGTCCCGAGGGCGACCGTTGGCTGGCCCTGGCACGCCCCGCGCACCGGTTGAGGCCTGATACAGAGCTCGCCCTTGAGAGTGGCTGGCGCCTCAGAGTCGAACAGGTGCTGGGAAGGGGTAGAATCCTAATCCGACTCGTTCGGGGGTCTGAGGTCGTTCGGGGGTCTGAGGGCGATTTCCGGGCCGCGGGTTGCGGTGAAAGCGATGGCCTCAGCATTCAGCGTCTGCTCGAAGCAGAGGGGGAGGTGCCGCTGCCTCCGTACATCCGGCGCCCCCCGGAGGAGGCTGACAAGGAGAGATATCAAACCGTCTTCGCCCGGCAGGCCGGAGCTGTTGCCGCGCCCACGGCCGGGCTCCACTTTACCGATCCTCTCCTGCGGCGGATAAGGGATCACGGAGTGGCCGTCGTCCCCATCCTCCTCCATGTGGGTCCCGGCACTTTCGAACCGGTAAGGGTGGCCGACCCTCGTCAGCACACGGTCGAGGCGGAGTACTACTGCATCAGTGATGGCGCCGCGGCTGAGCTGCGGGCCCGCCGCCGCGCCGGAGGTAGAATTGTAGCTGTGGGCACGACTGTCGTCCGCGCCCTCGAGACGGCGGTTGACCCCGAGGCGCGGATCCGACCAGGCAGCGGCTGGACGGACAAAGTCATCCTGCCTCCACACCGATTCGAAGCCGTGGATGCGTTGGTGACGAATTTCCACCTGCCCTGTTCGAGCCTGTTGTTGTTGGTGGCGGCCTTTGCCGGTCGTCCCGCTATCATGGACACCTACAAGATTGCCGTGGAGAGAGGGTATCGCTTCTACAGCTACGGCGATGCCATGCTGATTCAATGATCACATCGAGCCGGGGCCACGTCCCGCGAATCTTCCAAGGCTCCGGGCCCTGAGGCCACCGCTATTGCCCATGCCCGATCCAAATGTGGTTGCCATCATTCCCGCAGCGGGCCGCGGGAGGCGCGTTGGGGGCGAGTTGCCCAAGCAGTACCGCCCGCTTCAGGGGAAGCCCCTGCTGTGGCATACTCTGAACCTGTTCGAGGGCTGCCCGGTGGTGCAGGGGATCATTCTCGTAATTCACCCCGAAGATCGAGCTCTTTGTCGAGAGCAGGTGCTGGGAGGAGAGGAGGGGTTCGCCAAGGTTCGTCAGGTTGTGGATGGCGGCGCCGAGCGCTTCGAGTCCGTGCTTGCTGGACTGCAGGCCACCGGTGAGGCAGATGAGATCATCGTCGTGCACGACGCGGCGCGGCCCTTCGTTTCGGCGGCCTTGATCCACCGGGTAATCGCGGCTGCGGTACGCTACGATGCAGCTATCGCGGCTGTGCCCGCGATCGACACCATCAAGGAAGTGGAGGAGAAGGTCGTGGTGCGGACGCTTCCAAGGAGCCGGATGTGGTGTGCCCAGACCCCGCAGGCATTCCGACGAGAGTTGCTCCAAGAGGCGTATTCCAGGCTCACGCCGGGAGAGGGCGCGACCGATGAAGCGGGGTTGATCGAACGTCTGGGCAAGCCAGTTCAGATCGTTGTGGGGGAACATAAGAACTTCAAAGTGACCACCGTCGAGGATCTGGCGGAGGCGGAGTGGCGCATGAGCAAAAGTGGCGAGACCGAGAAGTCCAGAGACCGCAGGCGAGTCGGTCAGGGGTATGATGTGCACCGATTGCAGTCGGGGCGAGACCTGGTTCTGGGTGGCATTCACGTCGATCACCCACGCGGACTGGAAGGCCACTCCGACGCCGACGTGCTGACCCATGCCATCATCGATGCCCTCCTGGGGGCGACGGGTCTGGGGGACATTGGCCGACAGTTTCCCGACTCGGATCCCGCCTACAAGGACATCTCCAGTCTGATCCTCCTCGAGAGTGTGGGGGAGATGCTGTCGAAGCGGGGAGTGGAGGTGCTGAATGTGGATGCCGTGATCGTCGCCCAGAGTCCCCGGTTGGCCCCTTATCTGGGGGCCATGTCTGACGCCATGTCGCGCGTTCTGCATCTACCTTCCGAGCGCATCTCGTTGAAGGCGACGACGACGGAGGGGCTGGGATTCGTCGGTCGCGAAGAGGGGATCGCCGCGCAGGCCGTCGCTCTCGTTGACCTTTAGGCCAGGCGGTTATGGAGTTTCTGGAGGGATTTGCCGGCAGCGCGGTCGCCGAAATTGAAGCGTGGGACCCGTTCTGGGCCTACGCTTTCCTACTTGTAAGTGCTTTCGTCGAGAACGTCATTCCCCCAGTTCCCGGAGACGCAGTCGTCGTTTTCAGCGCCTACTTGGTGGGGAGGGGGGTTCTCGATTGGCTGCCGGTCTACGCCGTTACCTGTGCCGGGGGAACCGGTGGATTTGCCGTCGTCTATCTCGTGGGGCGGACCGGCGGGCGGGCGTTGATGGAGGGCCGCGCAGCGCGTCTGTTTCCCGCCGCCGCTCTCGTCAAGGCAGAGGCCTGGCTGTCTCGCTACGGGCTCTGGCTGATCTTCGCCAATCGATTCTTGAGTGGAATCCGTTCCGTCATCGCCCTGTCAGCTGGTATCGGCCGGATGGATTGGCGGCGTGTCATCCTGCTGGCACTGGTCAGCATGGGGCTGTGGAACGGGGCCCTCATGTACGCCGGCATGTCGGTGGGTGAGAACTGGGGCGCCGTGGTGCAGTTCCTGCGACAATACAACCTTGTGGCCTTGAGTCTGCTGGCTCTGGGTGGTATGGCCCTCGGTTTCCGCTATTGGTTGCGATCTCGCCGCAGCTGACGATCTCGTGTCAGTTATTGACAGTGCCCAAGCCAGGACTTAGCTTTAGGCCTTCAATAAAAACCTGCGCATAAAACTGCGCACCATACACTTGGCGACTCGTCAAGCGGAGGACTTTTGGACAACAAAACCTATACACCCCGGGCTGGGGACATCGATAGAAAGTGGTTGGTGGTGGACGCCGAGGGCAAGGTACTCGGACGGCTGGCCTCGGAGATCGTCAACGTCCTCAGGGGAAAACACAAGCCCACTTACAGTCCCCACATGGACATGGGCGATCACGTAATTGTCGTCAATGCCGACAAGGTGCGACTTACCGGGCGCAAGGCGGAGCAGAAAGTCTACTATCGACACACGGGCTACCCGGGTGGCATTCGCTCCACGTCGGTCAAGCGTTTGTTGGCCGAACATCCCGAGAGGGTGCTGCAGAAGGCCGTTCGCGGGATGTTGCCGCACAATATCCTGGGGCGACAGATGTTCAGGAAATTGAAAGTATACGCCGGGCCCGATCACCGTCACAGTGCCCAACAGCCTCAACCTCTGGACATCTAGGCTCAACCTCTGGATATCTGAGGTCGGACCTTCGGAAAAGGGAGTAAACACAGGTTATGCCTGATGGAATGTACGCGGCCACCGGTCGCAGAAAGACCTCCGTCGCCCGAGTTCGCATGCAGGCGGGGAGCGGCGCCATACAGATGAATGGACGCTCGGTCCAGGAGTATCTCCGTCGCGATGCTCTTGAAATGACGATGGTCCAGCCGCTGGAGTTGACCGAATCTCGCAACAGCTTCGATATCACCATCAGCTGTCGGGGCGGCGGCCTGCAGGGCCAGGCCGGCGCCGCGTGTCTGGGAATCGCCCGGGCCCTCTTGCAGTACGATCCGACACTGCGAGCGGTCCTGAAGAAATCGGGCTTCCTGACCAGAGATGCACGCGAAAAGGAGAGAAAGAAGTACGGGCTGGCGGGCGCTCGCAAGCGCTTCCAGTTCTCCAAGAGGTAATGGAGACCGCTAACGCGGTCTCTTGGAGAAATGCCGGCGCATTTCTCCCAGGGTGAGTCAGTTTCTCCCAGGATGAGTCATTATTCCGATGAGGAGTAAGGGAGATTCGCGGCTCGCCACTCTAGCACGCCTTTCGATCGGCACGGTGGTGTTCCCACAGGAAAACCTGTGGGAATTCTGTGTACATAGGCGAGAGGCGGAGGTCATGGCGGTCTGAATCGGCCGTCTTCAACCACCTGAATTGAGGAGCGTAATCCCCATGCCAGAAGTGAATGTCCGAGAGCTGTTGGAGGCAGGAACGCATTTTGGCCATCAGACCCGAAGATGGAATCCCAAGATGGGTCCCTTCATATTCACGCAGAGGAATGGCATCCACATCATCGATCTGCAAAAGACGGTGCACCGGATAGAAGCCTCTCTCAAAGTTGTAACCAAGACCGCCAGAGCGGGGAAGGCCATCCTGTTCGTGGGGACGAAGAAGCAGGCTGTAGAGGTGATACTCCAGGAATCCGAGCGCTGTGGCATGTTCCACGTCACCCAGCGCTGGCTGGGTGGCATGCTGACAAACTGGCAGACGATTCGACAGAACATACGGCATCTCGACCACTTGGATCGCATCGCCGCCGATGGAACCTATGAGAAGCTCAAGAAAAAGGAAGTGCTGCTGATCGAGAAGGAGCGGCTACGCATGGGAAAGACCCTGGGCGGCATTCGCAAGATGGGCGCCCTTCCTGGTCTGATCTATATAGTCGACATCAAGAAGGAGCACTTGGCCATGTCGGAGGCGCGTAAGTTGGGGGTCCCGTCCGTGGCTATCGTAGATACCAACTGCGACCCGGATCTGGTGACCTACCCGATCCCCGGCAACGATGACGCCATCCGCTCTATCGAGTTGATCACCCACCTGGTCGCGGACGCTGTCATCGAGGGAAAAGCAGCAGAGGAGCAGGAGGCCGCACAGCGAGACAGGGACAGTGAGGCGGCCGAAGCGGCCAAGACTGAGGGGGGTGGTGGCGAGGCAGCCTGAGGACGGGCGTTCGCCCGTCGACGCCAACGCCTGTTATCGGACACGGCAATAGCAGAATTTTCAATTACAGGTACAAGAAAGATGAGAAATGGCTGAAATATCCGCGTCAATGGTGAGGGAGCTCAGGGATCGTACGGGAATCGGGATGATGGACTGCAAAAAGGCGCTCAAGGAGACGGGCGGCGACCTTGATCAGGCTGTCGATTACCTCCGCAGCCAGGGCATGGCGGCGGTAGAGAAACGTTCCGGTCGTGATGCGCTCGAGGGACTGATCACCTCCTACATCCATCCGGGCAGCCGGCTCGGCGTTCTGGTCGAGGTCAACTGTGAAACGGATTTCGTCGCGCGAACCGATGAATTTCAGCAGTTTGCGAAGGATGTGGCCATGCATATCGCCGCCGAACAGCCACGCGCGGTCAATCGGGAGTCTTTGGATCCCCAACTGGTGGAGCACGAGCGCGCCATTTACCTGGAGCAGGCGAAGAACGAAGGAAAGCCCGAGCACATCGCCGAAAAGATCATAACCGGGCGTTTGGAGAAGTTCTTCCAGGAAACCTGCCTTATGGAGCAGGCGTTTGTAAAGGACCCGGACCGGTCTATCGAGGCTTTGGTGACCGAACTCACCGCCAAGATCGGCGAGAAAATCTCAATCAGCAGATTCTCCTGTTTTCGTCTGGGGGAGCGGGACTGAACTAAGGCGGAGGGGAGACATCGGCGAATCCCTTACGGGAGGACTCATGTTAGAGGAGATACTCGAAGATATCCGACGGCAGATGGAGAAGGCACTCGAAGTTCTCCGACGAGACCTGGCCGGACTGAGAACGGGCCGCGCCACGGCATCTCTGCTCGATGGCATCCGAATCGAATACTACGGAACTCCGACTCCGCTCAATCAGCTGGCCAGCGTCAGCGTGCCCGAACCGCGCTTACTCACTGTCAAGCCCTATGAGCAGAGCCTGATCCCCGAGATCGAGAAGGCGATTCGGTCTGATGCCGCTCTGGGACTGAATCCATCGAACGACGGTACCCTAATCCGGTTGCCAATTCCAGATCTGACAGAGGAGCGGCGTTTTGAACTGGTCAAGGTTGGGCGACACCGCGCCGAAGAAGGCAGAGTCGCGGTGCGTCACGCGCGCAGGGACGGATTGGATCTGGTGGCCGACGCCAAGAAAGATGGCGAAATCTCCGAGGATGAAGGGCGCCAGGCGCAGGAAAAGATTCAGAAGTTGACCGATGACTACGTTGAGAAGACTGACGAAACCATAGCCCAGAAAGAGGTGGATATCATGGAGGTCTGATCGGGACCTTCGAGAATCACCTTCCTCAATACCCGCCAAGTCCTCCAGATCCGACTGGGCCTTGGCCGGGTCTTTTCTTTTACGCGCTATAAGCGTATCCCTTCACTTATTTCTCCTACTCTTCTCGGGCTCCGTCGATCTTGTCGAGGAGGGACTGCTCGATCTGCGCCCTGGGCAGTTGTGTGGCCACCTGACCTGTCGAGACCGGTTGATCCTCCTCCGGAGCTGGCGGATGTTGTAGCGCATACTCTACGACCGAGAGTTTGTGTCGCTGCAGAGAAGCGAGGTCTTCGTAGTTCTGCAGCTGGGCCTGGCGGTCGAGAATGGATACTTGCAGCAGGTCCAGAGAGTCCCTTGCAACGGCGCAGGCTGAGTCAAACTCTCCGAAACCAGTCTCCAGTTCACCCGATCGATTGGAGAGTTCTTCAGCCAGCAGACGACTGCGTCCGGCCAACAGCCGTAGCTGGATGCGGGACCGCCGCCGGTGAATGCGGTGCAGTCCGAACAGGACAATGGCCAGAACCACGGCCCCTATTGTCAGAAATGGCAAGATCATGAGGAAGCGGTCTCAGTTATCGCGGAGGATGCGTGAACGATTCGCCGGTCTCTCTCTCGGACAGAAATATAACTACGGAGCACGATAGTGTCAGGCGGCTTCTCGATCAGCTGGCAGCCCTGTCAGCATCATGCACCGTCGTTTATGGGCATCTCATAATTCTGTGATTGTTGCGGGATCGTTCCGATTATGCGAAGTTCATGAGGCTGCGGCTCCCTGCAGAGGGCGGGGCAACCATGTCGTCAGGTGGCCGGTGAGCACGACGAAGCGAGTGTGATATGGCAGGTGATTCGACCCAGACTGAGATGGAGGGCGATCCGGGACGGTCCCACGATGGCGATCTCGAGATCGAGATCACCCACCTGAAAGAGGAGAACAAGAAGCTTCGGGTCAGTAACCGCCGCTGGATGCGCATCGCGGGGACCGATTCGCTGACCGGTCTGCCCAACAAGGTTTTCTTCACCACCGCCCTGTTGCCTCAGGCCATCACCAAGTCAGACGAAGATGGCCGGCCATTGGGCTGCGTCATGATGGCACCCGACGAGCTGGGCGAGTACAACAGTAAATATGGCCGGCGGGGTGGTGACGATCTGGTCAAGGGAGTCAGCGGGTTTCTCACCGAAAGTGTGGAAGGTGAAGAGAAGCTCGTTCATCTCGACGGCGCTAACTTTATCCTCATCGTGCCCGGGGCCGATCTCCAACTGACTAAGAAGCGCAGCCTCACGCTGCGGGCGAAGATATTAAACCGACAGTTCGAGTGCGCCGGTACGCGGGTGCCCATAACACTCAGTCTGGGCGTCGTAAGCCGAGTTCCCTCGCCTGCAGGGACAGATGTCAAAGTCAAGGATGTGGTCGTAGAGTTTCTGCTTCGACTCGACGGGGCCCTGGATCAGGCCAAGCAGATGGGTGGGGACAGACCCTATGATGACCCGGAGACAAGCTTCTAGTGTGCTGTCGCAGAAGTAACTTGCCAAATTCGGGGGACGAGGCGCCCGCCTCGCTCGAGCGCCTTGCCCGTCGGGTGCCTCGACGCCCGCATTAACCCCGCACTTACGCCGCGATGCACTAGTTCCCGAGTGTCAATGCTATTCCAGGTCCTCCTTTCGACGCGTCCTCGCCAGTGGGTAAAGAATCTCTTTGTTCTGGCGGCCCTGGTGTTCTCCGAGCATCTTTTCGACTGGGCTCAGGTACGGGCCAGCCTGGCGGGGCTGGGCTGCTTCTGTCTGTTGAGCGGCGCCATCTATCTGTTCAACGACGTCTTCGACGTGGAAGGCGATCGGCGTCACCCCCGAAAATCGAAGCGACCTGTCGCCTCCGGGGCCCTTCCGGTGCCCCAAGCCATCCTGGCGGGCTCGCTGTTACTGGCAGCGGCACTCGGTGCCGCCTACGAGCTTGGCACATCATTTTTTTTCGTAGCATCTGCGTACGCCGCGACGAACCTCGCCTACTCCTATCGGCTCAAGCGAGTCGTTCTCATCGATGTTCTCATCGTGGCATCCGGGTTCCTGTTGCGGGCCCTTGGGGGTGCGCTCATCATAGAGGTGCGTATCTCCGAATGGTTTATCCTCTGCATCTTTACCCTGGCTCTGTTCCTGGCTACGGTAAAGCGCCGCCAGGAACTGGTAAAACTCCACGGCAGTGCCGCAGAACATCGGGCGATCCTGGAAGAGTACAATCTGGCATATCTCGATCAGGTCATATCGGTCCTGACTTCGGCAACCATCATATGCTACGCCCTGTACGCGATGGGCGTCGGCGAACCCGGACAGGGAGATTCGCGGCCTCCCATGCAGTGGACGATTCCGTTTGTTCTGTATGGGATACTCAGGTATCTGTACATCGTCCACCACTACGAAGGTGGCGACAGCCCGACCATGGTGATCTGGGAAGATCGGCCCCTCCAGATTACCATGGTTCTGTGGGTCGGGGTAAGTGTGGCTCTGCTCTACTTCTACTGAGTGTGCGTTTGAAACCCGCCGGGGACACAGTGCCCTTCCTTCTCAAGGCTATCGTAAACCGCAAGAAGCCGAGGGGCCTCAGAGTGTGACAGTGGTCGGTGGAGGGGGAGGGCGCTGACCGGGAGCAACTGATGCTGTTCCCCGCGGGGCATCGCCCACCCGAAACGACCAGCGGGATGACGCCAACTGATGATACCAACTTATGATTATGGTGGAGCAGATCGGGATCGAACCGACGACCTCAGGCTTGCAAAGCCCGCGCTCTCCCAACTGAGCTACTGCCCCACTGCAATGTCGGGCGACGGCCTATGGCAAACTGGCCTCGGACGTAGAGGAGGCGGTCGAGTCTGGCTCTCCTTCTTCCAACCTGAGAAGAACCGTAGAGGCGATGAAGAGAGAGAAGAAGGTGAAGCCCAATATCTCTACGACCTTGAATTGAGCGGCCTTCTGAAACTCCTCGAAGAGGTCTCTGACGGGGGGGATGGCATAGCCGCCGAGACAGATAAGGTACTGGACGATACTGCATAGCTGCAGTTTTTCCAGGAACGCCTTGCTTTTCGCCCACGCCATAAACGCCAAAACCTCGGTGAACCGGAAAGGTTCCAAGGCTGACACCTCAAGTCGGCTTTCTGCCTTGCGGATCTGCAAAGGTAGAGACATCCAAGGATCTCGTCAACGACGCCAGCGGTCCCCGGCTCAGCCGAGACTCGCGCAATCCGTGCTCCCCCCGTGGCCCAGGCCACCCGTGTGACGCGGATTGCGCGAGGCCGTTTCACGCCACTGCCAGCTCCTCTTCCTCTTCCCTCTCTTCCTCCTCCAAGAGTCCGGGTGCGGCCATATCTCCCGATTTTTCAAGCACCTGTAGACTCTGCACCTGGATTTCGACGATGGTGTGAGGGTTGTTTTCCTCGTCCTTCCAGCTGTGACTGTGAAGTCGCCCGGAGACGATTACCGGCGTTCCTCTGTGAACGCGGTCAGCGCAGTACTCAGCCAGCTTCCGCCAGATTACGACGTTGAAGAACGAGGAGGTCTCCTGCCATTCGCCCTCGCGATCTCGATACGAACGATTGACGGCGATGCGTCCGTTCAAGCGGGCGACGCCGTTCTCTACAAGGCGGAATTCCGGATCCTGGACCAGGCGTCCGGCAAGCGAAACCTGGTTGATGGCCGGCATTCTCAGTTCAGACATGCTGTCCTCCCTTCTACAGGTGAATGGATATACCCAGCTCGGAAACGAAGCAGGCAATTCTCGGTGCCCCATGTCCCCGTTTCCTGCCGGTCTCACTGCCTTGCACAACTCATGCCATTTTCAACATATAGGTGTTAAATTGTTGTGTAGCAGCGATATGAAAGACATAGACTTATGCAGTTCGATAAGTGAAAGTGTGAGGCGGGGGGATCAGTCGTGAGTGCCGGGGCACACAGAGCGCCGCGAGGCGAAAGATCCTATCTGGCTCAGTTCTTCACCCCTGTGGTGGTGGCTGACTTCATGTGGCAGCTGGCACGCGAGCTGGGATTTGGGCGGGATTCAGGGACACTGAGGGTCATCGATCCTTCAGCCGGGGATGGCGTTCTGCTGCGCTCGGGCCTGGAGGGAGGCTTCGCGACATCAGAGCAGATCTTTGGCGTGGAGATCGATTCTGAGCTGCGACCGCATGCCCAGGGGGCCCGGATATACCACGGCGACGGTCTGCGGGGTGAATTCCAGGGGGTAAACCCCGACAGCTTCGACCTGGTCATCGGAAATCCGCCGTTCGGCCGGGCCTCTGCGGTCCTGCCGCCGGTAGAGCTCGCCAAACTGGAGGCGCTGCAGATCCGCGGAGGGGAGTTTGGTATTGTCCGGGCCAAACAGGCCCGGGCCAGAAGCCGGGCTCGCAGGCCTCAGGCGGGTGGATTGGATCTGTTCGCGGCAGATACCGATGGGCGATGGCTCGGACAGCGATCGATAAGCTTGGAATCCGCGGCGATGGAACAGCTCTTTCTGGAAAGGGCGCTTCAGCTGGCCAAGCCGGGGGGGCTGGTGCTGTTCGTTATGCCGGACGGGTTCCTGGCCAACTTGAGGGCTCAGGCGGCCAGGGACTGGGTCCTGGAGTCCGCGACCGTCGTCGCCGTTGTCGCCCTTCCGGACCAGGTCTTCCAACAGCGGCGCCTGAGAGCGACGACTGGTATTCTCGCCCTCAGGAAGAAGGGTGGGGCGGCGGATGATCAGGTGATGCTGGTCGGTGGCAGGGGGCGAGCTCCCCAAGATCTGCCCGAGTATTTCGCCCAGTTGCTCGAAGAGGTCACCCAAGGGCTCAAAGAGGTCAACAGAGCGGCTGCCCGCCCGCGCCGGTCTGGCGGCATCTGCTTTTCGATGCCAGCGAAGCGCTTGCTGGGGAGCCGATGGGATGTCGAGTTCTGGCGCGGGATGCGGAGCCTGTCGAGGCGCTGCCGTCGCTTCCCGTTGGCGCGGCTGGGCGATTTTATCCAGCATCTCACCTATGGCCCCATCATTACCGGGAGTCGTCCCCAGCATCTACCTGGCGGAGTCCGGGTTATCCGGCAGGGAGATTTCACGGAGACGGGTCTCACCAGGGAAGCGATACTCCGAGTCAGTCCCGGAAGCGCTCACGATCCGGCGCGCAGCCGAGTTGCCAGCGGCGACCTGCTGCTTCCCAGATCGGGTGCGGGAGCTATCGGGCGCAACCGCATGGCCGTGTACTTGGAGACGGAGGCGGCGAATGTCGGCTGCTTCGTCGACCTCATACGCCTAACCGATCTGAATCCCTTTTTTGCCTGGTTTTTCTTCCGGTCCCTGCCAGGGTGGGACCAAATTCGCAGTGTGATCAACGGTGTTGGCACGCCAAACATCAATTTCTCTGAAATCCGGGGTTTGCGCATACCGACGCCGCCCATGGAAGCGCAGGAGGCGATTGAGCGCCGCTATATGAAGGAGGTCCTGCCCCTGCACATCAGCAGCCTCTTGGAGGGGAAGGCAGCAGGTGTCGAGGTAGAGCGCCGCTTCAGGCAAATCGCAGCTGACTTGGAGCTGTTCCTCAGCGGATAAGAGCGATATGCCCAGATATTATAGTTTGTCACCCGTGGAAGAGGTCATTATATTTGATGGAACATACTGGCAATACAATCGCTTAGCACTAGTGTGCTGTCGTTGGGTGCAACCGCTCGAGGAGTTTCTCATCAGCTGACTGGGCAGCCATAGCGGCCTCTATCCGACCGGCGAAACGCAAGCGGGAAGTGTGAAGATGGAAAACAGGAGCTCGATTACCGAGAAGGGCCAGCAGAAAGCTCTGGTAACACGGCTCCAGCAGATACCCCTGCTCAGCAAGTGTTCAGCGAGTTATCTGCAGCTCATGCTGAAAGCGGCCAGGCCCCGCCCTTTCGCAGCCGACGATGTCCTTTGTCAACCGGGCGACGCTCCCGCGGGGTTGTATATCTTCTAAAGGGGACTCTCATGGTTCGCCGGGATGGTGAGGAAAGCAAGATCGAGCCGGTGGCGTCGATAGGGGACATCTCGACGGTGACCGGCATGCCCTCCACTGAGGAGATCAGCAGCCTGGAGGCAGGTCTGGCGCTTCACATTCCATACAGGGTCTTCGAGATTCTCCTGTCGAGGGACGCAGATCTGTATCAGCGCATCAGCCGCACGCTCATCACCGAGCTAGCGGCACAGATGCAGGCGGCAAACGAGGCCATCGGGGGCGTCTCCGATCGGCGGGCCGATCTCGAACAGCGACTCCAGGTGGCCCGAGACGAGCTCAGCGATATGCGCATGCTGGCCAGTATGAGGGGAGATATCGAGTAGTGGGGACCGTAGCTGACGATACCCATGCACGCCTTTACCAGGCGAGGGAGGATGTTCTTTACCGGAAACTGGTGGACGGAGGCCTGGTATACGACAGTGTCAGTACGAAGGTTCACCACCTCAATGCAAGCGCGTCCCTGGTGTGGGAGTCCTGCCAGCAGGGCAGTAGTCTGGCTACGATCGTGGTTCAGGTGCGCGCGCGCTACGACGTGGCTCAGGAAGACGCCGAGAGTGATGTCACTGCCATCCTCAGGCGGTTCGCCCGGTCCGAGCTCCTGGAGGGAGAGTGAGTGAGTGAGGGGGCTAAGCCAGGATCTGTTTCGGGCCACCGTTGCGGACGCGGGCGTTTTTTCCGGATTGGGCGAAAGTCGCTGGCCGGAACTGGCCGAAAGGGCGTCACAAGAAGGCGTCGCAGGCATGCTCTACCAGCGCTGCCTCTCGTTCGGAATACGCCTCCCGAAGGACCAGTATCTGGCCATGGGCGCGTGCTACAGGCGCACAGCAGTCGAGAATTTCCTCGCCCTGCGCGAGCTGGCGGAAATTCTCGCCGACATGGAGAGCGCGGGTGTGGATATTCTTCTCATGCCGGGTGCATGCCTGCTGCCGATGTACCCAGATATTGGCTGTCGTCCCATGGACGACATCGATCTGCTCGTCCACGCGGGCAGCGCCCAGGCAGCACGAGAGGTGTTGTTGTCGCGCGGATACGAGTGTCCGCCGCGCCATAGCGATCTGTTCGAAGGGAAGTACACCGTGGTAGATCTGCACACCGATCTGTTGAATTCCGGGCGCATCAGGGCCCGGAAGAGGTCGGGATGGCTCGACGCAAAGGAGGTCTGGGGCGATTGCCGCGAGGCGGTGGTGGATGGTGTGAGCGTGCAGGCCATGGGTATGGAAGACGCTCTTCTCTACACCGCCGTCCATGGGATGAAGCACAGCTTCAGCCGCCTCAACTGGCTCCTTGACCTTCACTTTATCATGGGCGCGGACCTCGACTGGGACCTGGTGCAGCAGAAAGCCGGGCGCTATCGTCTCTCCCGGGCGCTGGCCTACGGACTCAACTTCCTGGCACAGCTCCAGGATCGGAAGATGCCGGTTCGAGCAGTCGAACATCTGCGCTCTTTTCGACTGGGACGAGTGGAGCGGTGGCTGCTGATGAAGATGTGCGCCGACAGACCCTACTGCGACTGGGGAGAGGTGCTGAGAGTTTTCAACTGCGGGGGGCGCATCAGGGGTGCCGCCTTTCTTCTCGAATTCTTTTTCCCGCGACCCGCCGTGCTCCTCCAGGTGTTTCCCGCCTTGCCAAGAGCGCTGTTTCCCCTGGCTTACGGGTTGCGGCTGGGTCAGCTGTGCCTGCGCGGGGGCGCACAATTCATCGGCGGAGTGCGCCGACACCGGCGCTAGCGAGGGCAAGTGAATCCGATGCGCTATACGGCAATGCCTATCCCGCTCCGGCTGGTGTGTGCCCTGGTCGCCATGGCGGGATGTGGCGCGACCATTCCAGGCGTGGAGTATATAGAACCGTCCGCCCTGGGCGAGTTACCTCCCCTGGAAGCCATACCCAGCGATCCCAATCTTCAGTCCTACACTATGAGGGGAGGGTCGCCGTCGTATGTGTTGGGTGCCGGTGACAGAATCGAGATTCGCCTTCGCGACGTGACCGTGACGACCGAAACAGTGCCGGTGCGTTCGGACGGCAATATATCCTTTGCCCTGGTAGAAAACGTGAAGGCTGCCGGTTTGACTGTGGTCGAACTGGACAGCAGTCTGACGGTGGAGCTGTCCAGGTTTTTCCGCGAGCCCAAGGTCGATATCGAGGTGGTCGAGTTCCACAGCCAGACGGTCTCCATTCTCGGCGCTATCGAGACGAGCAATGCCGCTGGGGGCGGGACAATTGCATCCGGTCAGGGGCGCTATCCTCTCAAGAAGCGGACGACGGTGTTGGACCTGATTCTCGAGGCGGGCGGCACCACCCCGGATGCGCAGCTCGATCTCGTGCGGTTGGTTCGGGATGGCAAGACCTATCACCTGGACATTCAGCGGGTCCTCAATACGGGTGAGAAAACGCACAATGTCGTGCTCCAGGGGGAAGACATTATCATAGTACCCGGCACGGCCCTGAGAAGCAGGAAGGTGATTGTACTGGGAGAGGTCGCGTCTACAGGAGTATACATGTTTTCGGAGGGTGTCCGCCTTGTGGAGGCCCTGAGCCGGGCGGGGGGGTTCACGTCGGCCGCACAGCGGGACGATATCCGCGTTATTCGCGTTATCGATGGGCAGCCCAGCATGTTCCGCCTGGATTTTAACCGAATTATCTCGGGCGACTTAAGGC
>Ga0066376_10000338_pt1 | contig 42071 bp, 48 predicted proteins | sample Knorr_S15_td_Bot_FD_77009 | JGI IMG/M metagenome (GOLD analysis project Ga0066376, IMG submission 77009) | Marine microbial communities from Southern Atlantic Ocean transect - Knorr_S15_td_Bottom_ad_5009_LV_A | ecosystem: Environmental > Aquatic > Marine > Oceanic | place: Southern Atlantic... | reverse complement strand
GTAACAAGAAGTCGTTCACTCCGCCCGCCGCTCAGAGCGCCGACCGACACGTCCTCTATGAGCAGGCGGTACAGTGTGTTGAGGCCGAAATTGATATGGTGGATGACACCTTCAAACAACTTCGTGGTCGGCAAGCTCGTTTCCTGCGAGAGGATTTTTGCGGCACAGCCAACACCAGCTGTGAGTGGGTCAAGCGTCGTGACGACAACCGCGCGTTCAGTGTAGACCTAGACCCCGCAGTCCTGCGCTGGGGGTTGGAACACAACGTCGGTCGACTCGAAAGCAATTCGCGAGAGCGAATTGAGCTGCGCCAAGCAGACGTATGCTCGTGTGATATTCGACAAATGGACATCATTCTCGCGATGAATTTTAGTTATCAGTTGTTCAAGACTCGCGATGCACTGCGTCATTACTTCCAGGCAGTACACGAATCCCTAGGCGATGACGGTATCTTTTTCATTGATGTCTATGGTGGCTACGAGTCGTTTCGAGAAATAGAAGAAGCCACCGAATACGACAACTTCACCTATATCTGGGACCAAGCGCGCTACAACCCGATTAACGGCGACCTGCTGTGTTACATCCACTTTTCGTTCCCAGATGGCTCTCGAATACGCAAGGCGTTTCGCTACGACTGGCGGCTATGGACCCTGCCGGAGTTACAGGAACTTCTGTCTGAGGCAGGCTTCGAACACGTGCTGGTTCATTGGGAGGGCACTGACGAAAAAACCAATGAGGGCAATGGCGTGTTCACGGCCACTGACATGGGTGAGGCCGACGCCAGTTGGATATGTTACATCTCAGCTGAGCGCTAACCAATCGATTCGGGCAGTCACGCCAAAGAGTGACCTCTGTCACTAACGAGGATGCTGACCGGACAACGCAACAATAACCGACTCGACACGCAAACGAACCACTGCACGGTCACTTGCCTCATCAACAGTGATTCGAAAACCTGCCTCCTCGATGTTATCGCCCTGCACGGGTATACGTCGCAGCCTGGCCGTCACCAGACCCCCGACAGTGTGTGCCTCACGATCAGACAAACTCAACCCTAGCACCTCGTTGGCTACCGAGATAGGGACGCGGGAGTCCATGAGATAAACACCGGGAGAGACCTCCTCCAATTGGTGCCGCTTTCTCGGGCTGTACTCATCAAAGTCATAACCCACATCAATTTCTCCCACCACCTCCTCGAGGATGTCCTCCATCGTGATCATGCCAATCGCAGACCCGAATTCGTCAACAACAATCGCCATATGATCGTCTCGTTTTCGCAAAACCGGCAATAACTGATCAATGGTCTGGTGCGGGGACACATAAAGAGCGACCTGCATTAAGTCTGACAACGGCCTGTTAACTAAATCAGGTTCCATCATGTCCCATGTGGTAATGGTCACGACACCGATAATGTTACTAATGTTGCGGCGGTACACAGGCAAACGGTTGTAGCCGCGACCCCTGACCATCGCTACCGCCCGCTTTGTCGTTTTGTTGTTGTTAATCGCCGTTATCTCGCCAACTGGGATCATTGCCTCACCAACGGTAGTCTCCGCAAATCGAATCACTCGACGAATACGGCCGCGATCGAAAGCATCAACATTGCTCGTTCTCTCCGCCATTTCCACCACGGCACGTATTTTTTCCCGCGTCATATATACATTCTGCTCAATCCGCCCAGCGCCAAACAGTCGCGCCACCACACGAGCCACCCGCGAGAAAATAAAGACCAATGGGTAGAAAATCAGCGTGCACAAACGCAATGGATAAATCACCACCGGCGCCAGTACGTCTGATCGCTGCTGGCAGATGCTCTTCGGCACAATCTCGCCCAAAATCAGGAAAAGTGGCGTGTATAACAATATCGCGAACCATTCACCGTAACTACCAACGAGACGAATCATCAATAAAGTACCCATCGTAGTCAGCGCCACTGTGGCGATATTGGTCCCGATCAACGTGGTTCCAAGCAGCACTTCCGGGTTACTCAACTGTTTCAAAACCAAACTTGCACCACGATCACCCTGGTTTGCCATTGCATTTAACTTGACCTTATCTGCATTAACCAGCGCAATTTCGGACCCGGAAAAAAATCCCTTAAGGGCCAGCAAAACGATCATGCTGAAGAGAATGAATAGCACTTCTATCATGCTCGCCCCTGCTGTGGTTGCGTTGCTACAGACGGCATAGTTTCATCAACTTCGTCCGTAGATGACCGCTGTGATGACTCACTCACCACTGGGTCGCTTGATAGATCCGCATCATGGCTTAACGCCTCAGTAGTACCAATGTCAGCGGTTCTAGATGTTTCTGACATCAGTGCCGCGCGATCCTCTTCTTCGAGTTCTGATAACGCTTCCTCGGCTACTGCATGAGCCACTCGAATACGCGATATGCGGTGGTCATCCATCTCAAGGATAGACAGAGACAACCCCTCAATGATCACCTGGTCACCCACTCGCGGCAGTCTATCGAGATAACGAAACGCGACCCCACCAATGGTTGTCATTCTCGGATCTTCCAAACCAAAATGGGTAAGATTGTTGAAATCGGTGAGTCTCATCTCCCCAGGCACCTCGTAGATATTGAGGTCACGCTCCTGATACAAATGAACGCCCCGGGATTCTCCACTGATATCGCCAAATACATAGGTCAACACATCATAAATGGTGACAAACCCTTCCACGCCACCAAATTCGTTCAAACAAACGGCAGCGCGCACACTATGTTCCCGAAAAAAATCGAACATCTCATCCACCTTTTTAGTCAACGGCACTACCACGGGCGGATGCATGATGTCTTCCGGATGCAGACGACTCAACTCGACGCCATCAGCCATCAAATTAAGAATATCTTCGGCATGTATAAAGCCCACCAAGTTATCACGGTGGCCACGAAATACCGGTACCCGCGTATGCCGGTAGGCGCGCACATGTTCAACCATTTCGTCCACGCCCATCTCCACATTGAGAAAGCGTGTCTGGGTCCTCGGCGTCATGATCTCTACAATTTCCGTCTCGTTTGCCTCGAGTAGGTTATTGATCAATGCACGCTCAACGGCATCCAGTTCGCCTTTGTCCGCGACCTGCTCTACCAGACTGAGAAATTCATCAATCCGCAAGATGTTCTCAGCCGCTGTTTCCTCACCGACAATACGAGTAGTAATACGATCAGCTATAACACGAAGCACACTGCGCAGTGGTGAAACCAATCTCACCCAGATGGTCATGGGAACAGCAACAACCCGCGTGCTAACTCGAACCGGGTTGGCCACCGCGATCGTCTTCGGCGTAACCTCGCCAATTAACAAAAGCAACGGGACCATGAGCAACAAACTGATCACACCTGCCCGCTCAAGACCATAAAGACTAACCAGAATACCCGCGGCATTGGCCGTTGCCGCAATATTGATGAGTTCATTACCCGTCAAGATCGATATGATCAACCGTCGCGGCTGATCGAGAAGCGCATGCAACTGTTCCGAATGCGGATTACTTTCCCGGCGTAATTGCTGCAAATCCAACCGCGACAGCGAGAACAGTGCTGTTTCAGAACCAGAGAAAAATGCCGACGCCAGCAGTAAAAGCAGCAATAGTGCCAAACGAAGCACCATCCCTGGCTCTATAAGAAGGGCGATATCAAAAGAGAAAAAAGCACACAAGGCAGACCACTGCATGGCGACGGTGTGAAATAGGTGTTCCATCCGAACGCCCTCTTGGCAAAGCAGGGGTGCCGTGACGCTGACGCCGAAGCGAACATTTTTCCATAGAATCAAACCTAATGTTGTTTCTATGAAAATGTGACTAACTCGTTCTCCCACAATTAGTAAGAAAAATATACTGAGGGGTTGAAACCCCACGAAACGATTTCGTGCTAATCACCCGCGACGGTCATTTCATTGATCAGAATAGAGCCACAACGGACGTTACCTCGCGTGTCCACGTCAGTCCCCACATCACTGAAATGCTTGAACATCTGCTTAAGGTTGCCCGCTATGGTGATTTCGTCGACGGGAAACTGGATTTCGCCCTGATCCACCCAGAACCCCGCCGCACCGCGGGAGTAATCCCCCGTCACTGGATTAACACCGAAACCGATCAACTCAGTCACCAACAGGCCACGACCCATGTCCGAGACCAACTCATCCAGTGACTTGCTACCGGACACCAGCGTCAAATTGTGCACCCCTCCGGCATTACCCGTCGTGCGCAGGCCCAGCCGACGCGCCGAATAAGCATCAAGTACATAGCCGGTCAATACACCGTCACTGACGATATCCCGCGTCCGTGTCTGAACGCCTTCACCATCAAACGCAGCGCTACCGATGGCCCTTGGCAACAGTGGTTGCTCATGAACACGCACCCAATCCGGAAACACGGGCTGCTCCAGTTGATCAAGTAAAAACGAAGCTTTGCGATAAAGTGCACTGCCGGAAATCGCCGATACAAGATGCGACAAGAGGCTCGCCGCCACCGGCGCTTCGAAAAGTACAGGCACCTGGTCTGTAGGCGCTCGTCTTGAACTCAGCCGCCGCACCGTACGTTGCGCCGCTTGTTTTCCAACCGCTGCAGCAGCTTCAAGATCCTCATATCGTCTCGCCGAGGTATACCAGTAATCACGCTGCATTCCACCTTCGCCACGACCAATCACAGAGCAACTGATCCCATGCTGAGTCTTTCGATTTTCTGCTAGAAATTCAAGGCTGTTGGCGTAGACTCCAAGCGTTTCGTGCGTCGAGACCGATGCGCCTTCGGAATTTTCGATCCGCTGATCCCAATCCAACGCTGCATGTTCACAGGCCAACGCACCGTCAAGCACATCGTCAACTGAAGGCCGCCAAGGGTGATACAGATCCAGGTCTGGAAAGGTCGTCGCTAGATCGTCGGCATCAGGAAGACCATTGCAGACATCGTCCTCGATATGGCGTGCAATATTGCACGCCGCTTCAACAATCTCTGCGACCGATGCGGGACCATAATCTGCAGTGCTCGCACTACCCGTTTTCTGGCCTAGATACACTGTGACCACTAGACCACGATCACGTGTGTGTTCGATGGTCTCAATTTCTCCCATCCGCACATTGACGGACAGCCCCTGGCCCTGGCTAGCAGCGGCCTCTGCGGCGGTCGCACCCTGCTGGCGCGCCTGTTCCAGCGCAAATTGCACTGCGCTATGCAGCGGCACTGGGTCGAGCAACGATGTCGGCGTTCGAGTCATTGAATAAAGAGGAATGCTCAGGGGACACTATCGTCAGTGCAAACAACCGTCAGACTTCGACGCCACCTACCGTCAGCGCATCAATCCGAATGGTTGGCTGCCCCACACCAACAGGCACACTCTGACCCTCCTTGCCACACGTCCCTACACCACTGTCAAGTTGAAGGTCATTGCCCACCATACTGACTCGCGTTAAAACATCGGGCCCATTACCGATCAGAGTCGCCCCTTTGACAGGCGCCGTGATTCGACCTTTCTCGATCAAATAGGCCTCGCTGGTCGAAAAAACGAACTTGCCCGAAGTGATGTCGACCTGACCGCCGCCAAAATTAACCGCATACAGGCCACGATCAACCGAGGCCAGTATTTCTGCCGGATCGCGATCACCCGGTAACATATAGGTGTTTGTCATTCTGGGCATCGGCAGGTGAGCGTAGGATTCGCGGCGCCCATTGCCAGTAGGGGCAACGCCCATCAGTCGCGCATTCAGTGTGTCCTGCATGTAGCCTCGAAGTCGGCCGTCCTCGATTAACACGGTGTTCTGTGAGGGCGTTCCCTCATCATCGATGGTCAGCGAACCACGACGATCCTGCAAAGTCCCATCGTCAACCACGGTGCAGCCGGCCGTAGCGACCTGATCGCCGAGCCGATCGGCAAAAGCCGAGGTCTTTTTGCGATTGAAATCTCCTTCCAGCCCATGGCCAATCGCTTCGTGCAGCAATATCCCTGGCCAACCAGGCCCCAGAACCACTGGCAACGTACCAGCAGGCGGATCCACGGCCTCCAAATTAACAAGCGCCAGCCGCACAGCCTCCCTTGCATAGCCCAGGGCTCGTTCGTCATCCTGAAACCAACTGTAGCCAAAGCGCCCACCCCCGCCCGCACTACCCTGCTCGCGACGACCTTGATGTTCGACAATGACATTGACATTGAGACGCACCAGAGGACGGATATCTGCAGCCATCATACCGTCATGGCGTACGATCAGAATCACATCCTGAACCCCAGTGAGAGAGGCTATGACCTGTGACACGCGCGAATCCTGCCGCCGAGCCTCGGCTTCCACTTGTTGCAGTAGTGCAACTTTGTCAGTGTCTAGTGCACTCGAAAGGGGGTCTACCGCGGTATAACGCGCTGGCGACCTACTCTGTCGAGCCACAAATGCCTTTCCTTCAACTGCACCGCCACTGCGTGCGATTGCTCGCGCAGCATCGGTAGCCTCGGTCAGGATCGGCAACTCAAATTCATCGGAATAAGAAAAACCGGTCTTCTCTCCACTGATGGCACGCGCACCGACGCCATGATCGATATTTCGGCTACCGGACTTAACCGCTCCGTCTTCCAGGCCCCACGACTCGTGTCGAGTGAACTGGAAATAGAGGTCAGCGTAATCGATTGCACCGCCCATCATACGGCCGACTAAGCCCTCGACATCCGACTGCTGAAGCCCCGCCGGCTCAAGTAACGCAGCGCTTGCAATTTGAATCAGATCTGACATGGGCTATGCGGAGTAAACCGTTTTCTTTGTCTTATGAATCGTTGGATTGCTGATTATAGTCTCCTAACGCTGGCAATAATTGCCTGACGTCGCACCTCGACCACTGGCGGCCCCAGAACCCTCTAACCGGCGAACCGAAAAACGATGAAACTCAGATCATCCTTCTTCGCTGGAACACTCGCCGGCGTTGCCGTCATCCGGACCGTTGCCTGATTGACGATTGCCTGCGACACCGCCAACAGATCGTCGTTGACGACCATTTCAACAATTTCCTTGCGAAAGAAATTATCCCAAAGGCCATCGCTAGCCACTACCACCGTATCGCCAGGTTGTAATGTGACCGGCGCTGATGTTTCGATCCACATTCTGTCATCCCCAATCATATTGGACACTACATGGCGTTGTGGGTGGCTAAGGGCCGCGGCCTCTGCCAGCCCTTCATGGGCCTCTGCATGCCCGACTGGTGAATGGGGCACCGTCTTCAGGCGAACCGCCCCTGAATCGCTCACGACGAGCGCCCCGGCATCGCCCACATGGTGTACCACAACCTGCCCGCGGACAATCTCCACTGCCGCGAGCGTGCAACCGCCAACAAAACCATCGCTCGCCATGGCATCGTTGACCGACTGAATGCACTCTGGTAGTGATGCGAAGGTCAAGGACGCAAGCGATTCGACAACACGCCGTGCCACCTTGGCTCCGTTGGGAAGTCCACCAAGACCATCCGCCACAGCGAGCACCAGTGCGTCATCTATTCCACTGACAACCGCCATGGCATCCTGATTATTCCGATAACCATCTGGCTTTGATCGTGTGAAGCAAAAACCTTCCTGCGTATCATGACGAAATCTCCGCGGCACATCGAATTCCTCATCAAATAGGAAAAAAGGCGGCGTCAACACCAATGTTTCAATCATAAAGGCCCCTTAATGCACGCATCCTTTCCATCCCTCTGCAGATTAAGCACCATATGCTGATGCGGTATTCCAGCATCAAGAAACTCCTCACCCTCAGGCTCGAACCCCATCCCTTGATAGAACGGTATCGCCGGTACCTGAGCGCCGAGATGGACCGTGGCCAAATCCTGCTGCCTGGCCATATCAATTAGGGTCGTCAGCATTGCCCGACCAACACCATGCCGACGATACACTTCTTCAACGGCTATTCGCCCAATATGTCCACCCGCGAGCAACCGTCCAGTCCCGATCAGCGTGTTGTTAGGGAGCACCGCCATAACGTGCACGGCATCGACATCTTCACCATTCACTTCGAGGGCTTCAGGCACACCTTGTTCAATGACAAAGACTCGATGACGCAGATCTGTCAGGACTGACTCGTGTGCCGCCCACGTGGTGCAACTAACCTGGAACGGGCTAATCATGAAACCGGTAGAACCGTTGAGAAACCCATAACGTTATGCAAACTGGCCACCCAACAAGCAACACGGTGATCAACCCATTAACGAGCGTCGGCAACATAGCGGGGTATGGAACATCGTTTACTTCAGCGCGATGAATCGTCATCTATCTCAGCTGCTGAACGCTCCAACTCCGCCTCAAGTTCATCATCAGAGATATCTGAGGGGTCTTCGCTTGCCCGGGGTTTCACCGCTTTCGAAATATACAGGCCAATCTCAAACAGAATCCAAACCGGTATAGCTAACATAGTCTGCGAGAACAGATCGGGCGGAGTCAGCAGCATTCCAACAACGAACGCACCGACAATGATGTAGGGTCGCTTTGCCGCCAGGCTTTTTGTCGTCGTGACACCCATTCTCACCATGAGTACGGTCGCGACTGGTACCTCAAACGCGAGGCCGAAAGCAAAAAAAAGTTTCAGTACAAAACTCAAATACGCATTGATGTCTGTCATCACGGCGACCCCCTCCGGCGCCGTGCTGGTAAAAAACTTGAATATGATGGGAAATACAACAAAGTAAGCAAACATGATGCCAAGGTAAAATAGCCCGCTGCTCGAGATCAGAAGCGGAATGGCGAGGCGCTTCTCGGAATCATAGAGACCCGGCGCAACAAAAGCCCACAACTGGTAAAGCAGGTAAGGCATCGCAACCGCGGTAGCAAAGGCAAAGGCAAACTTGAACGGCACGAAAAACGGCCCGTGCGGTTCCGTTGAGATCATCGTATTACCTTCCGGCAGGACCGACATGAGCGGTGCAGCCAAGTACTCGTATAACGTATTAGCAAACGGCGCAACCACCAGGAAAAGAAGTAAAACCGCTCCGACCGCCCGCAGCAGCCGATCCCGCAACTCGAGAAGATGCGATATAAACGTCGTTTCCTGGGGCTCAGGCGACTGATTAACGTCGGCCATGGCCTATGGGCTCAGACGGTTCCGGGTTTGTCCGAATCGATGGCCTGGGCTGATTCCTTGATCGTGTCAGCCACCTCCTCCATCCCGCTGACGTCAAGAAAGTCTTCGCTACTCGATTGCACTTTGTGCCGCGCCTCAGTAATTTGGGCGCCAATGTTCTTGACCTCGGAGAACTCGCTTTCACGGACTTCCCGGTCAATGTCTGCCTTGACATCCGCCACCATGCGTCGGGCCTTACCAACCCACAGACCCACCGTTCGTGCGAGCGGAGGCAATCGCTCCGGCCCCACAACGATAAGGGCAACCACCGCGACGATTGCAATCTCCCAGAATCCGACGTCAAACATTCAGACAACCCCGATCGCAGTAGGGACCTCAAGCTTGGTCTTTCGTCGTGCCCGTGTCTTCGTTCTCGGGTCCGTCGAGAGATTCGATCGAGGCCTCCGCCGTTGCTTCATCCGGCGTCCCTTCACTCGTCTCCTCCTTCTCCGTCACCGCTTTCTTAAATCCCTTGATCGCCGATCCAAGATCACCGCCCATGTTGCGCAACTTCTTGGTTCCAAAGATCATCAACACGATGACCAAGACGATTAAGAGCTGCCAGACACTGATTCCGCCTACGCCCATTGTTCTATCCCCTTAGGAAATTCTGAGTGCCCGCCAAAAATGTTTCTCTTCCGGGGGCTTAATGAATCCCGATACCGCCATCATAACCGCTTTGAAATACGTGAGAAAGAGAGACCTAATGGCGCACCTGGGGCCCCACCATCCATGACCCATCTAGCACCAGGGAATTAATGACCAATGACGGCCTGACGGAATGGCCGAGCCTAGGATCCGCACCAACCCAAATGGGGCTAAACCTCCCAGTTCACTTCGATTCCACACGCGGCCATATATTGTTTCGCCTCGACGATCGTGTACTCGCCAAAATGGAAAATGCTCGCTGCCAGGACGGCATCCGCGCCACCCGTTATCACACCGGCCGCCAGGTGCTCAAGCTGCCCCACCCCACCCGAGGCAATCACCGGCACCGGCACCGCATTGGTCACCGCCCGCGTCAAACCTAAATCAAAGCCATCTCGCGTACCATCTCGATCCATGCTGGTGAGCAAGATTTCACCGGCGCCATATTCCACCATTTTCTGCGCCCATTCCACTGCATCGATTCCGGTGGGGCGTCGCCCACCGTGGGTAAACACCTCCCAGCTGTTGCCCGAATGCTTAGCATCAATAGCAACAACAATGCACTGTGCGCCAAAATGGCGGCTCGCTTCACGAACGAATTCCGGTCGGGACACCGCAGCCGTATTAACCGAGACCTTGTCCGCACCGGCATGCAACATGCGATGCACGTCCTGTAATTTCCGTATGCCTCCACCTACGGTCAAAGGGATAAACACTTCGCTCGCCACTGCACGGACGACATTAGCCATCGTGTCCCGATTATCTGAACTGGCTGTGATATCCAAAAATGTAATTTCGTCAGCGCACTGATCATCGTAACGCCTCGCCACTTCGACCGGATCACCCGCATCACGAATGCCAACAAACTGGATGCCCTTAACGACCCGGCCTGCATCGACATCCAGGCAAGGGATGATGCGTTTTGCCAGCGCCACCGATCAGACCACCCGGTTGCCTAGTTCAGCTAAGTACTGTCTTGCCGCCGAAAAATCGAGCGTTCCCTCGTAGATCGCACGGCCCGTAATCGCGCCCAAGATACCCGAACCTGCTGTTTCGCCTAGACGCCTGACATCCTGCATATCGCGGATTCCACCCGAGGCAATCACGGGAATCTTGACGGATTCAGCCAAGCCCTGTGTGGCCTCAATATTGATACCTGAAAGCATCCCGTCGCGCTCTATATCGGTATAAATAAAGGCCTCCACACCGACACTTTCGAAATGTTGTGCCACCTCGATAGCATCGTGACTCGAAAGCTTCGACCAACCGTCCGTCGCGACACGGCCGTTGTGCGCATCCAATCCGACCATAACCTGCCCGACAAATTCAGCACACAGAGCGCTCACAAACTGAGGCTCATGGACCGCGCGAGTACCAATGATGACAAAACCAACCCCCTGTTGAAGGTAAGTCTCGACAGTCGCCCTGTCACGAATCCCCCCGCCGACTTGAACCGGCACCGGGGCACATCTTTCTACGATAGCGAGAACCACGCCGGCATTAAGAGGATGCCCGGCAACCGCACCGTCCAGATCGACCAGGTGAAGGCGCTCAGCGCCCTGTTCTACCCAGCGCTCGGCGACCGCCACCGGGTCATCATCAAACACGGTTTCTTCTTCCATGCGACCCTGCCGAAGGCGCACACAGCGCCCGGCTTTAATATCGATGGCGGGTATCAGCAACATCTGAGTTAACTCCCAGTCAGAACCTATTCGATCAGACGGTGCCATCCCACCGCACAAAATTTCGCAACAAGGTCAACCCCTGCCGGTGGCTCTTCTCTGGATGAAATTGCACTGCGAACACATTTTCCCTCGCAGCGGCAGACACAAATTTGATACCGTATTCAGTCACCCCAGCAACGGTTCTCGTGCCCACATCCGGTACCGGTGCATAGTAACTGTGCACAAAATAAAAGCGTGACCCGTTGCCGATGTCTGACCACATGGGATGGTCCATCACTTGATTCACCCTATTCCAGCCCATGTGAGGAACTTTCAGTCGCTCTCCCGACACGGCGGGCTCCGAAAACCGACGCACCCGTCCGGTCAGCACACCCAGGCAAACCGTCCCGCCATCTTCGTCGCTTGCCTCGTACAATGATTGCAAGCCCAAACAAATGCCCAGCACCGGCTTCGATGTAATAGCGTCCTTGAGGGCCTGTTCCAAATCATCGTTGGCCAATGCACGGAGCCAACTGCCAATCGCGCCCTGGCCCGGCAGTACCACACGTTGTGCTGCCGCAATGTCCTGTGGCGCACGGGTAACCTTGATTGATTGCCCAGGCGCAACACGCTCCAGCGCCTTCCCTACAGAATGCAGATTACCCGTACCGAGATCAACAACGACTAGGTCTGACATACCGTTACCGTCGGATTAAAGCGATCCCTTGGTCGACGGCACGGTGACGCCAAGACGGGCATCCCGTGCAACTGCCATACGCAGCGCTCGGCCAAAAGCCTTAAACACGGTTTCGGCAATATGGTGTGCATTACCGCCACGCAGATTGTCCACGTGCAGCGTCATCCCCGCGTGGTTGCATAAACCCTGGAAAAACTCACGAATCAGATCAACATCAAATTCTCCGACCCTCGCACGAGGCCAATCGATCTGGTAAATCAGGGTAGGTCGTCCTGACAAATCGAGCACGACCCGACTCAGTGCCTCATCCAACGGAACATAGGCATGGCCATAGCGGCCAATACCAGCCCGTTGACCCAGTGCCTGATCAAGTGCCTGCCCCAGAGTAATACCAATGTCTTCCACCGTATGGTGCGCATCAATCTCCAGATCTCCCTGAGCGTCAATCGACAAATCGATCATGCCGTGACGTGCAATCTGATCCAACATGTGTTCGAGGAACGGCAGGCCACAGTCAAGATCCGCATTACCTTGGCCATCGAGATTCAACTCAAGCGCAATCCGGGTTTCCCGCGTATTGCGTTCGACCTTTGCTCGACGATCAGGAATTTGAGATTGATCAATCATCAGCTTTACAACCCGTGGCAGGACAAATGACCCTGTACGACGATCTTACCAAAGGTTTGTTGCGAGTGCTCCTGGGGGGGCCTAGTCAGCAGCCAGTTGTTCCTTTAAGGCAATAAAAAATACACCGTTTTGCTCCGCAGTGCCGATTGTTACCCGCAAACAATCAACCAGACTTGCATGAGTACCATGTAGGTTCTTTATCAGAACCTTTTTCTTGCACAGTCCGTCAAAAACAGCACCGGCGCACCCATGGCCAACACGGAAGAGAAGGAAATTGGCGGCGCTGGGAAACAGCTCGACACCTGGCAGTTTGGACAGGCGTTGCGACAGCGCTGCCCTTTCAACACAAATTTCCGAGGCACGCTCCTCAAACCATGCCATGTGTTCAAGCGCAAACAAGGCGCTGGCCTGGGTCAATGCATTGATGTTGTAAGGCAGGCGAATCCGATCAAGGACTCCCAACCACTCGCGAGGCCCGATCAGAAACCCCAGCCGCAGCCCGGCAAGGCCAAGCTTCGAGAACGTGCGCATCACAATAAGGTTGTCGTACTTTGGCAAAAGATTAGCGTACGAATGACCGCAGAAGGCATGATAGGCCTCATCTACCACCACCAAACCATCGGTTGCCGCGACGACGGCCTCGACCGTCTGCGTTTCAATCATTCCGCCGGTTGGATTGTTGGGATGGGAAAGAAACACACAACTGGGCTTATGTGTTGCGATCGCCTGGAGCAACGCTTCTAGATCCGGAGCCAGCGCATCACTCGAAGACACACCGACGTAGTCTGTCCCTGTGTACTTCGCTGCCAGCCGATACATCACAAAAGTGGGCTCCGGCGCCAGTATCGTACGCCTCGTCCCACCCAACGCTAGGGCCAGAATCTGGATCAATTCGTCAGATCCGTTGCCGAGCAAAACCTCGCTAGCGCTATTCAAATGGCACCAGCTGGCAAGAGACGTTCGCAGTTCATTCGCCGCCGCATCTGGATATCGATTCAATGGCGTTTCAGCGAGGCGCTGCAGCCATAAATCCCGCAGTTCCCTCGGCCAAGTATAGGGGTTTTCCATCGCATCCAGCTTGGTCATACCCCGGGCATCGGGCACGTGATACGGCTCAAGGTCGATGATATCCGGTCGAATCCAACGGTGAATTCGGGCTTCAATCGACATAATGGTAAGCAGTCAGGAGGTCCAAATTAGCGCCCGCGATAATCAGCCGCCTTGGCGTGTGCGTCAAGACCTTCTGCGCGAGCCAGCTTCGAAGCGACGCCCGCCAGGCGCTGTGCACCATGCTTAGAGCACATGATCAAACTGCTGCGTTTTTGGAAATCATGAGTGCCAAGGGGTGATGAAAAGCGGGCGGTCCCCGCCGTAGGTAATACATGACTTGGCCCGACACAGTAGTCCCCCAGCGCCTCTGCACTGAAATAACCACAGAAAATCGCGCCTGCATGACGAATATCCGACAACAATGCGTCCGGCTGCTCAACCATCAACTGTAGGTGTTCCGGGGCGATTCGATTGGCAATTTCGACCCCCTGCTTCAGTGAATTCACCAGGATCGTGGCGCCATGCTTGGCGAGCGATGCTGTAACAATATCCGCCCGAGATAATGTTCCAATCAAAGACTCCATTGAACCGCGGACACGATCGATCTGTGTCTGGCTTGGACAAATCAGTATGGCCTGGGCCAGCTCGTCGTGTTCGGCCTGGGCAAAGAGATCCATAGCGACCCAGTCGGGCTCAGCCCGCTCATCGCAAAGCACCACCACCTCGGACGGACCGGCAATCATGTCCACACCAACCTGCCCGTATACTTGTTGCTTGGCTGCCGTGACATAAGCATTACCCGGTCCCACGATCTTATCGACCGCGGGTATCGTTTCGGTACCAAAACACAGTGCCGCAATTGCCTGTGCACCACCAATACGAAATACTCGGCTAACCCCTGCCAGAGCAGCAGCAGCCAACACTGCCTGAGACGCCTCCCCACCGGGCGTTGGCACCACCATCACCACTTCGGGTACACCGGCAACACTCGCCGGAACTGCATTCATCAAAACGCTCGATGGGTAGGCCGCCTTCCCGCCCGGCACGTAGATTCCAACACGATCAATCGGCGTAACACGTTGACCAAGGCGGTTACCATCGCTATCAAGATATTCCCACGACTGCTCAAGTTGATGTTCGTGGAAAACTCTGATGCGCTCGAATGATTGTTGGAGCGCTGCCTTGAGTTCCGCATCAAGCGTTACCAGTGCTTTGTCCATTTCCCCCGTTGAGATTTCAAGGTCCGCAACATTATCAACCGAGAAGTGATCCAAAGTTGCTGTCAGTTCAATCAGTGCACTGTCGCCACCCTCTCGAACGCGACCGATGATCTCCTCAACCGTTTGGGTAACAGTGGCTTCGGGGGTTCTGCTGCGCTTGAGGAGATCCCCCAATGCCGTAGCAAATACTGCGTCTTGCGCATTCAACTGCTGCCATTGAAGTAATGACATGCTAGCTGTGCAGCGGAGCGGCAGATGCCCCGTCCCTAGAGGGGATCACCGAAGCCGCCGGCCATCCCGGTATACGCCGAATACTGGCACCGCATTGAGAAAGTTTTTCCTCGATTCGATCGTAACCGCGATCAATGTGGTAGATCCGATCAATCATCGTTTCCCCTTCTGCAACGAGACCTGCCAGCACCAAACAGGCCGATGCGCGAAGATCCGTTGCCATCACCTGGGCTCCACTCAAGCCGGTGACGCCGTGAATCACAGCCGTATTGCCACGTAAGTGAATGTCAGCGCCCATGCGCTGCAGTTCGTGCACATGCATAAAACGATTTTCAAACACCGTCTCTGTCACAGTCGATGACCCGTTCGCCACTGCGTTGAAAAGAACAAACTGCGCCTGCATGTCCGTTGGAAACCCTGGAAAAGGCGCCGTCGTCAGGTCAACTGCCTGTGGTTGTGTCTTACGCATGTCGAGCGTGACACCGCGCGGGTCAATACTCAGGACAGCGCCTGCCTCACGTAATTTCTCGAGAACCGCATCTCCGTGTTGCGGATCGTAACCGGTCAGCCGAATCCGACCGCGCGTCGCAGCTGCAGCCAAGAGATACGTCCCCGCCTCGATCCGGTCAGAAATCACCGTATGACAGGCCCCATGCAGTGCATCGACACCCGTTACCGTGATCACATCTGTCCCCGCACCCTCGATGGCACCGCCCATCGCTATCAAACAACGCGCCAAATCGACGACTTCGGGCTCACGAGCAGCATTTTCCAAGATAGTGATCCCTCGGGCTAAAACCGCAGCCATCAACAGATTCTCTGTTCCAGTGACAGTCACGGTATCAAACAATATTCGCGCACCGTTGAGCCCGCCGCGCCCAACGCTCGCTTTGATATACCCATTTTCAATCGATACCTGAGCGCCCATCTCCCGAAGACCACGAATGTGCAGATCAACCGGTCGCGAGCCAATCGCACACCCACCCGGCAGCGACACTTCGGCTTCACCAAAACGTGTAAGTAACGGACCGAGCACCAATATTGATGCACGCATCGTTTTAACAAGCTCGTAAGGTGCGCGCAAGGTGTGAAGATCTCCGCTATCGACTTCCACAGTCAGGTCTTCATTGAACTCGACGCGAGCACCCAGATGCCCAAGCAATTTAAGCGCGGTCGTAATATCACGTAGATGAGGAACATTCCGAACCAGCAAAGGTTCAACGGATAGCAAAGAAGCGATCAGAATTGGCAGCGCCGCATTCTTGGACCCCGACAACTGCACTTCTCCATCCAAAGGACAACCGCCATTAACGAGTAATTTATCCATGATGATGCGGCTCTTGGAAAGCACCCGACTGGGCCATTGTGAGGACTCTATTCGGGGTTGTCTATAGACACGGCTCACAACAAAAAGGCGCCCCGACGGGCGCCTTTGAGGCAGACTTACTTAATAGTGGGCTTATGCCTCAGGCGCGTTCAGTTTCTCCTGTAACGATCCATTCTCATACATCTCAAGCACTATATCGCTTCCACCAACAAATTCCCCCCGAATGTAAAGTTGAGGAATCGTTGGCCAATTTGAAAAAACCTTAATACCATCACGCAATTCAGTGTCCATCAAAACATCAGCATTGCCGAATGTTTCAACTCCGCAAGCCTGCAAGATTTGAACCGATCGCCCGGAGAATCCACATTGTGGAAAATCTGGTGTGCCCTTCATGAACAACATGACATCGTTATCATCAACGAGTTTCCGGATATGCTGTTGAATATCCATCGGTATTCTCCTTCTTATGTGTGTTCGACCTTCAGACCTCGAACGAATGTTTAGCCATCAATGCGGAACCGATTCCGCCGGCGTCACTGTACGCATGGACAATGCATGGATATCGGCACGCATTTTCTCGCCTAGAACACTGTAAACCAACTGGTGGCGTTGGATAGCGCTCTTGCCTTCAAACTGTGCACTCACAATGACGGCATCAAAGTGACGGCCATCTCCTGTGACGTCAACCTGAGAACCGGACAAGCCGACCTCTATCCACATCTTGATGTCCTCTGGTGTAATCATCGATCATTCTGCCTGTATCGGCATAATTATAGTCGATTGTGGTTCGGCCACTAGCAATATTCGTGCTGAGCTGCCCGAATTGACCGGAGCATCTTCAAGCACGGGACCGGCTGACCATCAAGTCACCGATACCCATCACCCGAATCAGTCTAAGCACAGCCTCAGGCACTTCACACCAGTGCACTTGGTATTGCGCAACGCGCGCCCTGCGCATCCATTCAACCATCAACGCGATCCCTGCGCTGTCCACTCGAGTTAATCCAGTGAGGTCGAGTTGTATGTCCGTGCCAGCTGCAGGGCTCGGCATCTTCGCGACCAAGCGACCAACTGTCTCAAAGGTCAGGCATCCGCTGATAGACCAGGTATCCACCGCTGTCTGAATCAGGCGCACCTCCTCGAGTGGCGTCGTCTCCACTGAACTCACCGAAGCAACTCAAGCAGCGCGTCAAACCCACCGGATTCGACAATGCGACCGTAACTGTTGCGAAAATTAATAACCAGGCTGAGACGGCTGATCAACACATCGTAAATCAACCACTGGCCCTCACTCCCAAGAAATAACTTGTAATCGATAGGTAGCTTTGAACCGTCATCAAACCGAATCAAGGTTCGAACGATCGCGGTGCGGGAATGCTTTTTTATCGAAAATGGTTTGAACTCGATCTTGGCCTCAGACACATGCTCAAAGATCGACGCCGCATAAGTCTTGATTAGCAGCCGTCGGAAACCAACAGTGAACTCCTCTTGCTGGGCTTGGGTTGCTTTTTTCCAGTGCCGCCCGACGACCAGTCGCGCGATCTTTCTTACCGCCAGATGCGGGCCAAGTTCCCGGTCAACCAATGCGTAGAGTTTCTCCGTATCCAACTCAAGCATCGCGCGTTGGGTCAACATCTGCTTTGTCAAGCGAGTCACACCCAATTCAATCAGTTCCCCTGGTGACATTGAGGTTGCGACCACCGCTGTCGTAAAGCACATCAACAGCAGGACCATCCGCCGACAACGGTGAATCATTGCGCGCCCGCCCTACTGAACAATAACTCACCAATAAGTTGCTCTAACACCAAAGCGGATTGCGTAATGTAGATCGAGTCACCCTCTTTCAGATAATCAACCTCTGCCCCCGGCACGACACCTATATACTGCGCTCCAAGGAGTCCGGCGGTGAGTATTGCCGCAGTGCTATCTGCCGGTAGGTTGTTGTAATTCTGATCGATGCTGAGTGTGACAATCGCACTATAATCTTCACGATCGCTTGAGATCGAAGAAACCCGGCCAATCGTTACACCAGCCAGTGTCACTGGCGACTTAACGGTTAGACCACCAATATTCTCAAACTTGGCTGTCACCCGATAACCGGCGCCGCCTGTAAGCGCGGCCCAGTTGCCCACAAATAATGTCAGCCAAACCAGAGCTGCTAATCCAGACAGAATGAAAACCCCGACCAGGGTTTCCTTAGCTTGTAGTGTCATTCATTAAACCTCACTGAACATAATAGCCGTCAGGACATAGTCCAGACCGAGTACCGCGAGCGATCCCGTCACAACCGCCCGAGTCGTTGCCCGGCTGACGCCATCGGTCGTCGGGATTGCGCTGTAACCCTCAAACACCGCCACCCATGTGACAACAAATCCAAAAACAAGACTCTTGAAAACTCCAGCAAGCACATCGTGTACCACGTCGACACCCTCGTGCATTGATGACCAGAAAGTGCCCCCATCAACACCCAACAGCACAGCACCTACCAGATAGCCACCAAAGAGACCCACCACACTGAATAAGGCAGCCAGCAACGGCATTACAATAACGCCGGCAAGAAATCGCGGCACGACTACTCGTGGCAAAGGATCGACCGCCATCATCTCCATTGCGTCGAGTTGTTGTGTTGCCCTCATCAACCCAATCTCCGCTGTAAGCGCCGACCCTGCTCGCCCAGCAAACAACAACGCCGTCAAGACTGGGCCAAGTTCCCGAGTCAGAAAAAGCCCGACGGCCATCCCCAAAGAAGATTCCGCGCCGAAACCCACCAACGTGTTGAACCCCTGCAGCCCAAGCATCATACCGACAAATAGCCCGGCAACGAGAATAATCGGCAAGGTCATTACGCCGACGGCATAGATCTGCTGAACTAACAACCGAGGCCGGCGAACCATCATGCCCATTCCCCCGACAAGAGAAACAAGAAACATGCCGCCACGGCCTGTATGATGAATAGCGGCGATACCAGCACGACCTAATCCACGCACCACGCTCAGTTCTCTCCCTGAAAAAGATCGACCTGATAATCCGATGCGGGGTAGTGATAGGCAACCGGTCCATCCGGCAGACCATCAAGAAATTGTCGGGCATCAGGCCTTGAACTCGCATTGACCGCTTCTGGGGTACCCTCGACGATGACTTCACCTGCGGCAAACACGAATACGTAATCCGCGATAGATAATCCTTCAGCGACATCCTGTGTCACCACAATAGATGACATACCTAGTGCGTCATTCAATTCTCGAATGAGTTGAACAATCACGCCTTTAGAAATCGGATCAAGTCCTGTAAAAGGTTCGTCGTACATCACCAGCACAGGATCCAACGCAACCGCCCGAGCCAGAGCAACGCGTCGTGCCATGCCACCTGATAATTCGGAAGGCATCAACCGTGACGCACCGCGCAACCCCACCATTTCGAGTTTCATTTTAACCAGGTGATCAATTAACTCCGCGGGCAAATCGGTGTGTTCTCGAATGGGAAATGCGATGTTTTCAAATACGCTAAGTTCCGATAGGAGTGCATTGAACTGAAACAACATCCCCATTCGTCGGCGCAAGTGATACAGGCCCCGTTTGTCGAGTGACTGAACATCAACATCGTCGACCACGACGTTGCCACAGCGTGGCTGAAGTCGGCCACCGATTAGACTCAACAGGGTCGACTTTCCACAGCCACTCGGGCCCATGATGACGGTGATACCACCACGGGGAATATTGAGGTCCAGCGATTCGTACACAGGGGTTTCTGCATAGGCAAAGTCCACACTGTTTAGAGCAACCAACACATCGCTGCCTATTGAATGTTGTGATCGTTTCAAGCGGTTATCTCGGGTTTCGCAACGGGAAACTCCCACACCCAACCGGGTTCGGTCTACCGAGGGAATTGTAGGTGCACCTCGTCATAGCGGCCAGTCCACAGAACAATCCCCCTGAATTGCTAGCTTTGCGTCCCAGTGTAGTCGCAATAAAAAGCGGCCAGTTCCCGGCGGCCTCTTCATTTAGAATAGCGATTTACCCCGCCAAGGTGAGTCGCAGGTTAAAAATAGAATGGAATCGGCCAATTTTTCTCGCGCGGGCCGCGCCGTAATTGAACTAGAGCGTGACGCTCTGGAACAACTGGCGCAACGCCTCGATGATTCTTTTGATCACGCTTGTCAGATGCTGATGGCTTGCAGTGGTCGAATTGTGGTCTCGGGTATGGGCAAGTCAGGACACATCGGCAGAAAGATTGCATCCACTTTGGCCAGTACCGGTAGTCCTGCCTTCTTTGTTCATCCGGGCGAGGCCAGCCATGGTGACCTTGGAATGATTCTATCGGGAGACGTGATCCTGATCATTTCCAATTCTGGTGAAACACCCGAAATACTGACGATACTTCCTCTGATCAAGCGCATCGACGCCAAACTGATTGTCTTAACGGGATCCAGTTACTCCGCGATTGGCCAAGCCGCTGATGTCTGCCTCGATGTCAGTGTGATGCGCGAAGCCTGCCCACTTAATCTGACGCCAACGGCCAGCACAACAGCCGCACTGGCAATGGGCGATGCGCTTGCCGTTGCGCTCTTCAAACAACGCGGCTTTGGGGCAACAGATTTTGGACACAATCATCCAGGTGGCATACTCGGCCGGCGCGCCCTGGTATACGTCCGCGACATCATGCACAGCCAAAACAGAATGCCGTTGGTCGACTGCGGCACGGTGCTGCCCAAAGCTCTTTTAGAAATGACCAGCAAGGGACTTGGTATGACGGGGGTTGTGGATAAGGAAGGAAAACTCGTTGGCATCTTTACCGACGGCGATCTACGTCGAGCACTCAACCAGTCGATTAACCTCTATGATGCCTTGATTGATGACGTTATGACGGCTCATCCCCAAACGACGTCAGCCGATGCGTTGGCAGCAGAAATCGTCGTTGTGATGCGTGAAGCTTCAATCAACGGATTGTTCGCCATAAACGACGCGCGCGAACCCATCGGTGCCCTGAACATTCTTGACCTGGTTCGGGCGGGCATTTTTTAGACCTAATGCAATCCCTCGAAAAAATCACCGTTGCATTTACCCTGCTCGCACTGGTTGGTCTGAGCCTCTGGCTGGATGCTACTTTTGACCCTTCCAACGCGCCCAGAGAGGCAACGACTCAACCTAAAGGCGAGGATTATTACATTGAGGGTGTCCGAATCAGCGGCCGCGATGAAAATGGGATTCGTTTTTTGCTCACCGCGCAGCGACAACATCGTAATGCTGAAAATGATCCGGCTATTCTGGAGCGCCCTCGGCTGACGCAGTTTGACGAACAACACGGCGAGCGCCAAACGTCGGCTGAGCACGGGGAAATCAAGGCCGACGGTAGTGTGCTCACTCTCACCGGCAATGTGCGGATTGTTCAGGAAAAAACAACGGATCGACCCAACACCGTGACCGACACCAACCGACTCACGATACGGCTTGCCTCCAAAGGTTAGCACCGACCGGGTCCACCATCGCGATCAATACCCTGGGGCTCCCTATGTTTACTTACCGCCCGCTCCTTCGGTGCTTGATCACCGCCATGCTTGTATTTCCATTAGCCTCGAGCGGATCTGATGATCGCGATCAACCGGTTGTCATTCAGGCTGACGAAGTTGACATGGACCTCAAGTCCGGCCTGCGACTTTACCGCGGGAATGTGTCGGTCACGCACGGATCCATCAGGATACTCGCCGATCAAATTGAAATGACCTTTTCCAACGAACAACTTGCCCTGGCCTTAGCCACCGGGCAACCAGCCATATTTCGTCAACGACCTGCTGGACAAAACCACGACGTGGTCGGTAAGGGCCAATCGATTGAAATGGACGAGGTCAACAACCTAGTGACCCTACGCGGTGGGGCAAGCCTGACACAGCAACAAGATACGGTCTATGGGGAGACCATTGTTTATGATCTCCGCTCTGGCAAACTCCGAGTCCGCGGCAACAGCAATTCAGTCACTCAAACCATCCTAGCGCCAAAAACCCCGGGTGGCGCATCCTCCGTCAAATCCAGTTCAGCCACGACCACACGCGCGCGGATAGTCGTGCGCCCCGATGCGCTGGACAGAAAACCGGTCGGCACCGCAGAGGATTCCCCCGCGTCCAGTTATGTGATCATCAGCCCCAGCGTCGTGTACGCTCAACCCTCAGTTGACAGTTTGGCAATTGGCCAGTTTGCCCAGAATACGCCCATCGTCGTACACTCTCGGGCCCAGGATTGGGTCAGGGTCATCCCTCCGTCAGGCACACTCCAACTGTGGGTTTATGGAAAATACTTAACGAAAACGGGCGGCCACTCTTCAGTGCAGGCGAACGGTATTCGAATTCGCACCAAGCCCTCAACAGACCCAACGTCCGTAGTGGTCGGTTTTCTCAATCAGGGAGACCAAGTCCGAATCATCGATCAGCGAGGCCTTTGGAGCGCAATTGACCTGCCTATGAAGGTCCCTGCTTGGGTCCTGGCAGGCAAAATCGGAGCGGCAGCAGCCCCGAAATAAATCCTTGTATTGAATCAGCGCAACTACCGATTTCCACCGCAGACTAGATAAAAGTGTGCTCGCATACCGTTACGCACACCAATTTACTGACAACAATGGAGCGATCAACCTTGACGACACTCAAAACACAGGGGCTCGTCAAGAACTTCAACAAGCTAGCCGTGGTTAACCATGTGGACATGGCCCTCAACGGCGGAGAAATCGTCGGCTTGCTGGGGCCGAACGGTGCAGGAAAAACAACCTGTTTTGACCTGATCTGTGGCCTGCTTCGGCCCGACGAAGGTTCTATCGTACTCAATGAACAAAACGTCACGCATCTACCCATGCATCAGCGCGCGCGCCTTGGCATCGGCTATCTACCGCAAGAGCCCTCTATCTTTCGCCGGCTGACTGTGGAGGAGAACTTGCTGGCAGTCCTCGAAGTCTTATCGGCATTAACGGCACAAGAACGTCAACACCGTGCTGACAAGATCTTGGCTGACTTTGGTATTGCCCACAAACGTGACAGCAAAGGCGCGACGCTGTCTGGCGGTGAACGTCGCCGAGTCGAAATTGCCCGTGCCGTCGTTCTCAAGCCTTTATTTATGTTGCTCGACGAGCCGTTCGCTGGTATTGATCCCATATCCATCGGCGATATCCGGAACGCCATAACACAGCTCCGCGAAGCAGGTATTGGAGTCCTCATCACTGATCACAACGTCCGCGAGGCCTTGAGTATCTGTGATCGCGCTTACATCATCGCTGATGGAATGGTATTGGCAGCCGGAAGTCCTAGCGACATTCTCAAGAACAACAGCGTTCGCACCAGATACCTTGGGCAGGAATTCCAACTTTAGACCCCCTATGTTCTGATATCAACGGTTCAACCCGATCCGCATGAAACAGCGTCTCCAACTCAGGCACAGTCAGCGCCTGCGTCCTACGCCTAGACTGCAACAGTCGCTTCGCATACTGCAATGCGCTTCATTGGCTCTACGAAACGAGCTAAGCGCAGTAGTCGAGGGTAATCCATTTCTCGAGCACGACAGTCTGTCGCTCAACGAGCAATCGGGGAACACACTTGTGCCAGTAAGTATGCTGGATATGATTGCGGCAAACGAAACCTTAAGCGAACGCCTGAAACGGCAACTATCAATACACAATCTCGATAGGCTTGAACAAATAGTCACGGAGGCGCTTATCGATTGTCTCGACGAACGGGGCTATCTCGCTGACTCATTCAGTGATGTCCAAGAGACCCTCAACTTACCCACACCGCTCACCGAGGACATATTCGAACGCTGTCTACAACACATACAACAGCTTGAACCGGTCGGGGTCGGTGCTCGAGATCTTAGGGAATGTCTGTTATTACAGTTAGAAGCACAACGAGTTACTCCACCAGCGGCTCTGGATATCGCCTTAACGATCGTGTCTGATCATCTCCCATTAATGGCAGAGCACAGCTACGATACGCTCCAAAAATCCATTGGCGTTTCAAGCGATGAACTGGACCTAGCCACGGGCCTGGTGCGCAAACTCAATCCGCGACCGGGGACCATCGAACAGACGATAACACCGGATTTGGGTCCGCCCGACCTCATCGCAGAACAACTGACGACCGGATGGCATGTGCGCCTGCATCCTGCCAACGAGCATCGACTCTATCTCAACGAAAATTACTGGCATGATTTCCCATCAGATCTGTCATCTGAGGCGCAACACTTTCTAAAGCAACAATTTCGAGATGCGCGGTGGTGGATACGCAACCTAGCGTTTCGCTATCACTCCGTTCTAGGCATCGGGCGAGCGATCGTTGAACACCAATCTGATTACCTTGAAAATCGTATAGCACCGCTTAAACCACTAATACTCCAGGACATCGCAACCACACTAAACATCCACGCCTCCACCGTGTCACGCGCCATTAATCAAAAAACAATCCTGACGCCGCGCGGCATACTTTCTCTCAAAAAGTTGTTTTCGGGCCACGTCACCGTCACCAATAGTGACGATATTTCCATCGCAGCGGTCAAGAATTACATCCGCGAAATGATACAATGCGAGCAATCGGAGACACGCCTTAGCGACAAGGATATTGCGCAGGCATTGGATACGAGAGGGATTCAAATCGCTCGTCGGACGGTGGCTAAATACCGTAACGACCTGCGAATTCTCACCGCGAGTCAACGACGCAAAATCAACGCCCCAGCCTTAAGCAAGGGAACCATTGCCTAAGCCCACGGTCGGACTAATAAGCATTTCACTCTTCCGATCTGGAGAAAACCGATTGTCTATTTCAACACACCTGAATCCATCAGGCAGTAGTCGCCCTAACGGCGTCTTGCACGGCCTCCTAGCGCCGGATCAGGTGGCCATCGATGTCTCTGTCTCAAGCAAGAAACGCCTGATGGAAGAAGTCGCAACGTTATTGATCCGAGGAAATTCTTCTCTGAATAAAGACACGGTTTTTCATCTGCTTGTTGAACGAGAACGATTGGGCAGCACGGGTATTGGTCACGGCATTGCGATTCCACATGCGCGACTGAACGGTATTCAGACACCAACTGCCGCCGTTCTTCGACTGACCAGACCCTTGTCTTTTGATGCAATTGATGGAGAACCCGTATCACTCGTGCTTGCCCTGGTCGTGCCTGCAGATGCCACTGAAACACACCTGGCAATTCTTGCTGGGTTAGCCAAACTGAGTGATGACCCTGCCCGACGCGCTGATTTTCATGCAGCGACAAGTTGCGATGATCTTTTCAATCTCCTTACCTAACCCGATTACGGATTGCCTGACGACCGTCTGAGTCTGGCACGTCGGTAACCAAAGGCAACGACGGAATGAAACTCGAGCGCCAAACGGAAGTCATCAACCGATTGGGGTTACATGCTCGTGCCTCCGCCAAACTCGTCAAGTCTGCAGGTCGTTATGCCAGCTCGATACGGGTCGGTACCGACTCCGAAACTGTCGACGGTAAGAGCATCATGGGCCTCATGATGCTTGCTGCGACACAGGGCACAACCATGACAATAACCATCGAAGGCGAAGACGCAGAAAGCGCAATGCACGACATTATCGGCCTGTTTGAAGACCGCTTCGACGAGCACGAATAATGCTATCGCTTTTCGGCACAGGTATTGGCCGTCACATCGCTATCGGCCGCGCGGTTGTTCTCGGCAACACTGAGCGAACAATCTCACGGCACCTGTTAAAAAACGATCAGATCGATGACGAAATATCCCGGTTGCGTTTCGCAGTTAACGATGCGCGAGAGGGGCTGATGCGCCTGGCAGATAATCTACCGCTGAATGCCCCGCCGGAGACGCGGGCCTTTATCGACGTTCATCTACTGATGTTGGACGACCCCGTGATTGCCACCGCTCCAATCAACACCATTCGCGAACAAAAGAAGAACGCGGAATGGGCGTTGAAACTGAATGCCGAGAGGTTGATCACTTTTTTTGAGGGCATTGAAGATTCGTATCTGCGCAGTAAGAAAAACGATGTCATTCAGGTTGTTGATCGCATTTTGCTGTCATTGCAACAGACACCTACTGAGGCGGATAACAGGCTGGCCAATGATCTGGCCGGTCACATTGTTGTGGCCGCCGATCTCACTCCCGCCGATACCGTGATGTTGCGACATCGACACATGAACGGTTTTGTCACACGCTTTGGCGGCCCCATTTCTCACACTGCCATTCTAGCGAAAAGTTTGCGTGTTCCCGCAGTGTTGGGCCTGCACGGCACCATCGACTACATCCGTAACGACGATCTTCTGGTTATCGATGGTGCGAACAACACGGTTCTGGTGGCACCGGATGAGACCTTACTGGCAGAGTTCCGACATCGTCGGGATCAAGCGCAGGCGCGAACACTTTCGCTCCAATCACTGCAGAAAGAAAAAGCGCAAACGCAGGACGGTCGTACCGTTCGTCTTCTTGCCAATGTTGAATTGCCAGAGGACCTTGATGTACTGCACGATGCCGGCGCCGAGGGCATCGGGCTGTATCGCACCGAGTTTCTATTCATGAATGCTCACCAGCAACCCAGCGAATCAGAACAATACAGCGCTTACTGCCAGGTTCTGGAACACTCCCCGGGCCCTGTTGCTATTCGCACACTCGATCTCGGTGCAGACAAACAGGTGGACGGTGGCCGTAGCAATAGCCAAAACACCGTGAATCCGGCGCTGGGGCTACGTGCGATACGGCTTTGCCTGCGCGAACCGGATCTTTTCAAACCACAACTGAGAGCGATTTTTCGAGCTGCGATCACCGGTCAAGCTACCATTATGATTCCCATGCTCTCGAGTCTGTCGGAGTTAGATCAGACTTTAATGATTATCGACGAGGTGAAGGATGAACTTTCGCGTGACGGCGTCCCATTCAAATCAGATGTACCCATTGGCGGGATGATTGAGGTCCCGGCTGCCGCTATCGCTGCTGATCTCTTTGCGAGGAAACTGGATTTTCTATCAATCGGGACCAACGACCTAATTCAATACACCCTGGCCATTGATCGCATTGACGACGAAGTAAACTATCTATACAACCCACTTCACCCGGCGGTCCTGCGACTGATTCGTCAGATTATCCAAGCAGGGGCCACTGCCGGTATCCCTGTTTCCATGTGCGGAGAAATGGCCGGTGATTCGGACTACACACGCCTGTTGCTAGGACTGGGTTTAAGGGAGTTCAGTATGGAATGTTCAAGTTTGCCGGAAATAAAACAACGAATTCGAGAATCTGACATCAACGCCCAACGAGCTACGATTGAGAAAATCCTGGCAGCGTCCGCACCCTCACAGTTGGATCAACTGATCGCTCAACTCAATGACGGCACAAGTGACTGAGCTCCAGCCCGCATGACTGCTTGTAATGGCTCCGAGTCCTTCGCACTGCAAGTGCTAGGGCCCAGCATGGCCCCCGAGTTTCCGGCAGGCTGCATCGTCATCGTTGAGCCAGCCGGCGTTGTGACCGATGGCTGTTTCGTTGTCGCGGAACATTCTGGGGAAGTCCTGCTACGACAACTGAAGATGCTGAACGGACACTGGTTTTTGCACGCGCTAGCAGATAACTACCCGGCACTTGCAATCAACGGCCTTGAGCAGATACGCGGACGCGTCATCCAAAGAGCAGGGCGGCGACGGCGCGATAGCAAACTCTATGTATAATCGTTGTTGATCACTCGATCAGTCAGCGGTTTTTTTAGTCCCGCCGTCGTGACGACGAAACCGATTTTCGACCGCCATCACCGCGGCCTCTACTCGTGAGCGTACGCCGAGCTTTCGCAATACCGCTTTAACATGCAGTTTGACTGTTCCATCGGTAATCTCTAAACGCTGCGCAATGACCTTATTGCTCTGTCCTTCCGATAGATGCTTGAGTATTTCCAACTCACGGGGCGTCAAACCATCAAACCACTGATGATCGTCTTTACTCGAGGGATGCCCTTGCTTGACCAGTTCGGCCAACACCGATGTAAGTCCAGGTGCAACAGCGACGTTGCCAGTCAAAATGTTGTGCAGAGAAGCAACCAGTTCATCCGGCTCCATGTCTTTTAACAAATAGCCCCGCGCACCGAGTTGCAGTGCAGTGGCAAGGTCAGTCTCATCCGGGCTCATTGTCAAAACTACTGCGGACAGGGCCATCTGTTCACGTGCGAGATGACGCAAGACAGAGAGACCGTCCATCTTCGGCATGCGCAAATCAATAAGTAACAAATCCGGTTTTTCAGCAGCCGCGAGGCGAATCCCCTCTTCGGGATCACCAACCGCTGCCACCACATCGATGCCGCGTCGCTCCAGCAGCCCCTGCAGACCCACACGAAAAAGCGCATGATCATCGATTAGAATCACACGCATCAGACACTGTCTCCCAAAGCTTTATCTTGCATGATTGGTAGAGTCAATATAATTCGAGTACCGTCTCCCGGTTCGCTTTCAATCTGTAACGTTGCGCCGATACTATCGGCACGTTCTTGCATAATAGAAAGTCCAAAGTGGTTGTCCATCTCGTCAGGGGTTAACGACATGCCGACACCATCATCCTCGATCAGCACGCGGCGTGCATCATGAGCCTGGTTGAGAAGGATACGCACCATATCAGCACCTGAATGCTTACGCACGTTAGCGAGCCCTTCCTGCACAATGCGCAGTACTTGCCGCTCATACTCAACGGGTAAGTTAACTGCGGGCCAGTGATTCTGCAGTACCGCTTCGATGGAGCTAGTCAGGCGAAAACGCGATACCGCTTTCTCGATCGCCGAGACCACACCATTGCCATCCACCGGTAAACGAAAGTAGGTAATGAGTTCGCGCAATTCAATGTTGGCTTCGTCGAGGCCGGCCTGAATATTCTCCATCTCTTTCCAGATGGCCACTTCATTATCCTGACGCAACGTATCATCGAGCACCCGCACCTGCATCTTTAGACTGGCGAGGCTCTGGGCAAGCGAATCGTGTAATTCGTTGGCTATTGCAGAACGATCCTCAAAGCGAAGAAGGCGATCAGAATGCCTGACCAACCGCGATTGCTGCTGCTGCAGCTGGGCCTCCTGATCAGCGGCCAGTGACTCCAGCCACTCGGCGAGCCGATTAATGTCATCGCACAGTTCGCTCGTATCGGTGAGACTTGTCGCGGGTAACCGCGCGGAAAAATTACCTTGGCGAATTTCAGATGCCCACTGGCGAACTTGAGCCAGTGCCTGATGCGGAGCCGCACTCCGCATAAGACGGTCCACCGTTTTCTATGAAATCTCGAATATCCCGCTGCAATGTTTGGTTAGCCGCCAATGTCGAAATAAACGACTCTGGAAAGCCCCCGCCAATAAACAACCCGTCGACCGCTGGTAACCGCGCGTCATTCAACGTGTCGAACAGTACCAGTTCAGCCCCCGCCCGAACAAATGCAGCGAGATCGTCCGGGTAATAAAAACCGAAGGCCGCATCTTTGGCGATGGCAATTCAAACATTGGCCGTTAACAGTGTTGGCGATGGAGTCACCACCGAGCGCGGGGGTATTTCAGTGATCACCGTGCGCCGCAGTAGCTCGGGAATATCTACTTGCTGTTCCACGAGCTGCGCCATCCGGTCGACCTGCGCTTGGCCATACGTATGTTCCGATACGGTCACCAACCCTAAGTGACGCTCGCCAATGACCATACCGGGATCATGACGAATCGCCCCCAACACCAGAATGTCCGTATACCGCGACAACGCGGCGCGTAATTATTGTTCGTGGCGTTCGCCAGCGACAAAATTGAGGATGACTCCAGCGATCTGAATAGTCGTATCGAAACTTGCGGTACCCTGCAGTAGTGGTGCAATACCCCGAGTAATCCCTCGGGCATCGAGCACTAAAACAACTGGTAGACCAAGCTGGTGTGCCAAAGCCGCATTACTGTCCTTTCCGTTAACATCGACACCGTCGTGCAAACCCTTTGTTCCTTCGACCAGCACGACATCGGCACCTTGTCGAGCTTGGTCAAAACATGCGTTAATCTCATCATTTTCCATTGTAAAAAGTCGAGGTTCCAACAAGTCCTGCCAGCTGCCTGACTGAGCCACATTGGATCAATATAGTCCGGACCCTTTTTGAACGGTGCGACTTTCATACCACGCCGGGAAAGTGCAGCGGCAAGCCCAGCACTGACCGCTGTCTTTCCAGAGGACTTGCCCGCGGCTGAGATAAGAAAATAATGCATGGTAAATCCAGCTGCGACGATCCCTTGCGACTAAAGGCACAGGCGCGCGTTATGGATCTCTCACCAACGTGCCTGGCTTTAAGGGCAGTGCACGAGGCAGCAACGGCAGTATTCGCATGGCGACTAGGCAGAGCAACACGGCCATTGCCACGCCACCAACACCCAGCAGCACTTCCCACAAACTTGGCACGTAGTAAGTAACAACACCATCGAAAAAACTGCTGCTCGCACGATACCCTGGAAAAATGCGCAGCGGATAAACCTGGCCACCAATGATGAGCACGTAAAGCTGGCAAAGGCCCCCGACCAGGACCAAGACAGACGCTGTCAGTATCGAAGCACACCCGCGCGAGCGACGGGAATACAGCAACATCAACGGCAAAATACTGCCAAGGCCCACTTGACCCAGCCAGAACAAAACTGGATAGACCCCACCCGAAAACAATAGAAACTCGACGACACCTCGCTGACGACCACTGTAAAGGCTGGTTAGTGTTTGGACCGCCACCAGGTAAAGGACAACCAGCACAAATATTGCAAGTAATCGTCCCAGTTTTTTCAGCACTTCCGAATCTGGCACCTGACCACTCCAACGAAATGAAAGCACCAGGCCAATCAGAAAAAATGCGGTGCCAAGAGCAAACGAGATGGCCACGAAAAGCGGTACGAGAATAGCCGCATCATATCCTTCACGAGCGACCAAGAAGCCGAATATTGCGCCCGTTCCACTGGTCAGCAATACCCGCCAGGCAAAGGCAACATAACCTGCCGCCTTGACAGCACCGCGAGGAGCGTTGTCCATGAAACACGCCAGATAAACCCCAACGATCACGATGAAGCCGGTATAACCCAATACATTCCAGGCAAAAATTGACCGAAAGTTATAGGTGGTGATGGCCACTTGGAGTCGGTCGGGTCGACCAAGGTCCAATACCAGCACTACCAAACCACCAACCAACAGGCAAATTGCGAAAACACCCGACAGCCGAGCGATCGGTGCATAGCGCGTACGACCGAACACCGTCGATAAGGAAGCCGGATTCAGGGCACCTGATGCACACAGAATCAAAAATACAGCAAAGACATGCGGCAAGCCCCAAACCACCTGATTGTTCATTCCTGTAATGGCGTGACCAGCGGTGTCCATCTGATGCGCAGCCCACAGCGCTGCAATGACAATTGTCACCAGGATAAGCACGAACACCCAGAATCCTTGCGCCGGTGCAACATGATAGTCCGTGTCATTCATCAAACTATCTCATCACAGTCCATGGTAGTGCACACCAGGATTAGTCCCAAGGTCACTTCTGAGTTGCTGAGTCTGCACCTCACTCAACCGGTGCGCTAACTCTCCTTCATTGTCTGACAAATCACCGAACAGCAGTGCCTGATGGCCCGCCGCTGTACAAGCCTCGACACAAGCAGGTTCACGATCACGATCAACTCGATGCACACAAAAAGTACAACTTTCGACCGTTCCCTTACCTCTCGGGGAATGAGTGCGTTGACCGACCAGATTAATGTGAATAAACGAACGTGCCTTATACGGGCAAGCCATCATGCAGTAACGGCAACCGATACACGTGTGCTTGTTGACCAACACGATGCCGTCTTCCCTTCGAAATGACGCGCCTGTGGGACACACAGCAACACACGGCGCATCCTCACAGTGCTGGCACATCACCGGCAGTGATATCTCTCTTCCAGTATTCTCGTCGATCAGGTCCACCTTGCGAATCCATTGCGCATCAATCTCTGGTCGGTCGGTCATCTCAAGGCCATGCTCCGTCGCGCAGGCTTTGACGCAGGCGTCACATCCCGACACACAGCGGGTTGCATCCACCAACATGCCCCATCGCACCTCGGCGCTAGCCGCTTCACCATCCGGCTTGGCAGCAGCCAGATCAATCAGGCGCATACCCGGTGCAAACGACACCACAAGGCCGGCTAGAGCACTTGCCCGACCCAGAAACTCCCGCCTCGGAAGCGTACTTGTATCGCCGGCGGCCATCAGTTGCCCATTACCCTATCGGCCTCTGGCACAGCCCGGTGGCAAGAAAAACAGTCGATACGCACGGCCGCGTAACTATGGCAGCTCTCACAGAACTGCCCCGGGGCGGACACCGGAATCCAGTCGGCGTTCTGGTCGCGAGCAGCATGGCAACCGATGCACCCGGCCAAACTATGGCGACCTGTCCTGATACCACGTTCCACTGTCTGTTGACCATGGTGATTAAGAAACTCAAAGTGCGCCCTGCGCATTATGCCAACCGGTTCCACACAACGCTCACCGCGCGCACGCGGGAAAATCGGCTCATCCGCAATGACCGACAACGGCAAAACACCAGTCAACATTATCAAGAGAAGCAACTGGCAAACGGATCCCATCGTCTGTTCGCTACGGCGCTACTTGCCAAGGCCCATGTCAATGTAACCCGTCGGACAAACATCGGCACAGATATGGCATCCAATACAGCGATCATAATCTGTGTCGACGTAACGACCAGTAGTCGATCGATCTTTGTTTGCGCGAAAGACCGCATCCTGTGGGCAGAAAATCACACAATTATCGCATTCGAAACACATGCCACAACTCATGCAACGTTTTGCCTCCGCCACGGCCTGCTCTTCGCTCAAATTCAGCCGGCGCTCGTCAAAATCCCCCAATACTTCATCGCTAGTGGGTACTCGGTCCTCGCGTTGATTGCGTGATTCATAACCGAAGTGGCCTAGGAACAGGCGCTGGCTCGGAATAATTTCGTGGGCAGCACGGTCCTCGTAATTGTGGACCGCGAACTGGCCCGCATCGGTCCCCCAGGATTGGGTGTGATCGTAAGGCGTCGGTGCCAACTGATGCTCGTTCAGCTTGTTCAATAAATTGAAATGATGGACATCCACCCGTGGGCGACGCGACCGTATCTCATTAGCAAAAAACTCATCAATACTCTGCGCTGCCACAGACGCCTGACCAATGGCCGTTGTCAGCAGGTGAGGGCGCATAATATCGCCAGCAACGAAATGTCCATCGTGGCCTGGCACTCGGTAAAACGCATCCGCTTCGATTAAATGCTTATCGTTTCCCAGTTCTTCAAGGCCAGTCAGATCGCCTCCTTGGCCGATTGCCGAAACGATGAGATCCGCTTCGACCTCAAACTCTGTTCCCTCCTGCGGGGTAGGAATACCTTTTTCGTCAACTTTGCAACGAGCAAGCTGCAAACCCACGGCGCGCCCATCTCCGTTACTGACAAGACCAATGGGCATCACTCCATTGAAGACGCGCACCCCTTCCGTCAGCGCATCGTCTAGTTCCGTTTCGGTCGCGGTCATTGCCTCTCTGTCAAATAACGCGGTCAGCGTAACCTCTGCACCTTCTCGAGCCGCTGCCATCGCCGAGTCATGGGCTGCGTAGCCACCGATGACGCGTTCAGCGCGATCCTTTGCCCGAATATTCTCGATCTTGCCCAACCGCCGGGCGACCGATACCACATCAACGGAGGTGTCTCCCCCGCCAACACAAATTACTTTACTGGCCGTGACCTGCAGTTTGCCGCCGTTAAACGCCTCAAGAAAACGCACTCCAGAGACGCAATTCGGTGTATCTGACCAACCTGGAACAGGCAGACCCCGACCCTGTTGTGCACCGATCGCCCACAACAAAGCATCGAAATCGCGCTCCAGAGTAACGATTGAGACGTCACGACCAACACGCACACCGGTCCTGACTTCGATGTCACCTAGCGCAAGAATCCGTTCGATTTCAGCATCGAGCACATCACGCGGCGTACGATAGCCCGGAATCCCATAGCGGAACATACCCCCGAGTTGATCTTGTGTCTCGAAGATAGTCGATCCATGGCCCTTGCGTCGCAATTGGTAAGTTGCTGACAGGCCTGCAGGACCCCCTCCCACAATAGCGACCCGCTTTCCTGTCAGGGGAGGCGGCTCAGCAAAGCGATAGCCATTTTTATACGCGGTGTCTCCGATAAATTGCTCTACCGCATTGATGCCAACAAAATCTTCCACATCGTTACGGTTGCAACCATCCTCACAAGGTGCCGGGCAGACACGACCCATCATTGAGGGGAATGGATTGGCATCAGTTGCACGGGCAAATGCATATGCTTGCCAGGCCATACCCTCTGGTGGTCTCTCCATGCCTCTCACAATCTGCAGGTAACCCCGGATATCCTCGCCCGAGGGACAACTGCCCTGGCATGGTGGTGTACGGTGAACATAGGTGGGGCATTTATCCGACGCATCTCCAACGAAGATGTCATCTTTAAAATCGCTCCAGGTATGATCTCCATCCTGATAACGACGGTAGCTCAACGGTATCGAGTTTTCTTCAGTCACAGTGTTTCAGTTCGCTTGGTTGTCGCAACTTCAGTCAGTGCGCCGAGTCGAATACCAGTGCATCGCCGACCAGCTGATGCACGCTAACGATCATATCCATGTCGAACCCATAGATGGGCAACACTTTGGAAAATTGACTCTTACAAATGGCGCAGATTGCGGCCATATGAGTGACTCCGTGGTTATCCACAACCTGCTTGAGTGCCGTCACCCGCGGCAACGCCCCCTTCACTCGGAGTTCCAGTAAGTCGTCCGTCAGCAATCCGCCACCACCTCCACAACAGAATGTTTGTTCGTGCGTCGTTTCAGGTGCCATGTCAACAAAGTGATTGCAGACAGCTTGAATGATTTCACGCGGCAATGTGAATTGGCCGCCTGGAGTCGACCCCATGCGCGATCCACGGGATACATTGCACGAATCATGAAAAGTCACGATCTTTTTATCATTGGCCGATGGATCCAGCGTCAATGCCCCCTGCTGAATAAGATCGTAAGTTAGTTCACACATGTGTTGTGGCGCCGGATAATCTGTATCAAGAAAATCGAACGGGCCGATCAAAGTATTCCAGTAACTGTAGGCCACTCGCCAGGCGTGGCCACACTCTCCAATGACAATTCGACGCACACCCAGATCAAGCGCTGCCTGGCGAATTCGCTCCGCTACTTTTTGCATCTGATCGTAGTTGCCGATAAAGATTCCAAAATTGGCAGCTTCAGATGCGTAAGAGCTCAGGGTCCAACGGATACCGGCCTGATGAAAGACCTTGGCATAACCAATCAGGCCATCCACATGCGGTTCAGAAAAAAAATCCGCTGATGGTGTCACTAACAGGACATCTGCCCCCGCTTCATCTAAGGGGAAACGCACCTTGACGCCGATGTCTTCTTCGACTTCCTCCTCCAATCCTGTCAAGGTATCGGCCAGGGCGGGTCCCGGTAGCCCGAGGTTATTCCCTATCTTGTGGACCTTCCCAATAATTTCATTGGCATACTTCTGGCCGAGTCCGACCGACGCTAGAATCTCTCGCCCCGCCATCGTGATCTCAGCTGTATCAATTCCAAAAGGACAATACACAGAACAACGACGGCACTCTGAACATTGATGGTAATAGCGATACCAGTCTTCCAGCACGGACTCCGTCAGGTCCTGGGCGCCGACCAACCACGGGAAATAACGACCGGCGAAAGTGAAATAGCGACGATATACATTGCGCATCAGATCCTGTCGTGCGACCGGCATATTCTTCGGATCACCCGTACCAAGGTAGTAATGGCACTTGTCGGTACACGCACCACATTTCACACAAGAATCCAGAAATACAGGGAGCGCACGATACTTACCCAGTAGTTCCGACATCTTATCCAGCGCAACCGATTGCCAGTTGTCGACTAATTCACCAGGAAAGCCTAACGCCTCTTGAAATTCGGCCTTAGCGACAGAGGGTTTGGTCTCTGCCATAGCATCGGGCTGCACCCGCGGCACCTGGAGATGCTCCGTTATCACCGGCACGGGAAACTCCTGCTTAACCACGTGGCTTGAACTCCTGCGACGCTACTTTGCGATGACTTGTTCGCGTTTCTCCCCACCCCGAAACATGGCGGTGCTCGCGCGGCGTATCAACCATGTTGAGGGTCGGACTAAAAAACATGCCCGGTGCATGCAGTAACTTGCTGAACGGAAAGATCAGCATTAAAACAATCACCAGCGACAGATGAACAAGGAGCGCAGGGTCGCCAGGCAAGGGCTGCCAGTCAAATCGTATCAATCCAATGACAAAAGCTTTCAGTGCGACAATATCTGTATGCCAGAACACTTTCATGCCAACACCACTGGCGCCAATTCCAACGAGGAGCAGCAGCATCAGGTGATCAGACGGTGCACTGATATAGCGGATGCGATCAACCACTACACGACGCACTGCAAGGCCAACCAGCCCGAGGCACATAGCAATACCCGCATAGAGGCCTATCCATTGTATGGCCACGATCCACATCCATACGGGTTCACTGACATAACGCAGATGCTCTAACAGAACCATCAGCATAGCAAAGTGAAAAATCCAACCGAATAGCCACGTCCATTTACTACCCTTAAACAGACTCTCGAAGAAAACGACTTCGCGCAATAGGCGGGCAACCACGCCTGTGCGGGTGATTGGAGCCGGCGTGGTCGGTATCACCAGAGGCACCGGTATTCTTATGTAGTGAACGACGCGAAACGCCGTTCCCACCACCAACACCAGCACGGCAAGGTACAGCCCGATCGCAAAAATAGCGGTCAGAATCATGGCTCAATACTTCTCTCGCTCCTAACAACGGCCGTTTCGACAAGAGCCTTCGAGGCGCTCGCCAAAACTTTTCTAACGTTCAAACACAACCCGTCGGTTTTGGTAATCCCGCATATTTACAGGCCTGCTTGGCCGGACCATAGGGAAACAGTTCATACAGGTACTTGCTGTTACCTTTCTCTTTTCCGAGCCTCCTGCCAATCGCCTTTGTCAACACACGCACTGCGGGGGCGATCTGGTATTCCTCGTAATACTCACGCAGGAAATTAATTACCTCCCAGTGGTTATTAGTGAGATCGCAGTCATCTAACTCCGCCATGTGCCCAGCCACATCACTCGACCACTCACTTAAGTCCGCGAGATATCCTTCTTCATCCGTCTCATAAGATCTACCGTTCACATCAAAAGACATCGTGCTTCTCCTTCTATAGTCGGCAGGTTACCATGCCTGCACGACCGAATTGGCCTCCACCAAGGAGACAAACCCATCGTAATCAATAGCTTGGATCGCATTCATTATGCAATCACTGTTAAAGCCACGCGCCTGGAGATCAGGTTCAAGCACATAGATCGCGCAACACTGCTGTGCAATCACGACAGCAGCACTGAATTTCGTATTGGTCATCGCTCCGTAGATACCATCTTCGATCAGCAGCACAGCGCTGCCAGGCTGCGCTAAACCAAAACAAGTAGTCAGCGCATCAGACTGATATGGCGACTTGTTAACAGTATGTAACATTTGACAATCCTAGAAATTAAGGATGACGTCCTGCGCTTCAAACAATTGTCCGAGAGATGCACGATCGATGAGCGTAATCAAAGATTTTTCCTGATCATCATCTCCCTCATCGTCATAAGTCAGCGGCATCAGATCGTCAACAGTGAGGCCGCGCTCTTCCAATGACTCTGTCTCAACGTAAAGACGCGTTACATCGTAATCAGCCAATGCGCGGTAGGCGCCAGCGAAATTCTTGGTGCCAATGCCACTGGTGTCTTGCGCTTGTTTCAACTGAAATACGCCGTCCCCCACGAACGCCATACTCACCTCCTGGTCAAACGCGGCCCCAACCAGGACCACTTCCAGACCCTCGTGTGCATAGATAGTGCCATGCGGCGCACTACGGTTGACGTACATGAATTTCTTTCGCGTTGGCAAATTTAATACCACTCAGTTACCGAAGACCAGAAACCGATCTGCTTCAATCCCCGCTTCAATTAACTGACCTAGGCCAGAAATTCGAAATCCTGGGGCCAAGTTGTCGCCATCCTTCCCGTGACGGCGAGCCTCGTCTTCATCAAGAATTCCACGCCGTTGGGCCGCGGCCACACAAACGACCAGATCTAGCTTATGTTGACTGGCCAGTTCACTCCAGCGATCAATCACATGTCGATCATCCTGTGGTGGTGTCGCCATTCGGGTAGCGTTGTTAACCCCGTCATGGTAGAAGAATATTCGAAATACCTCGTGGCCGGCCTTCAGCACCGCGCAGGTAAAATGATAAGCAGTATCCGATGCCTGGTGGGTATACGGCCCCTGATTAATCATCAGCGCAAATTTCATTCGCTGATTCGAACAAGCCTTTAGATTCGAACGTAGCTTGACGCGTTGAGACTCTTACGTGCGCCGCGCCAATTGTCGATGTGGTATTTGGTAAATGGCAAACCAGTCAACTCGAAAAACCGTGGCCAACCGATTCGGTCAATCCGGTCGTGATGACGTCGGCATCCTTCAGTTTTTTGCATTGTTTCTCGCTGGGCCATTCACCTGCGGTGGCTGCGGTCGGAGACGCAACACCACCTGCTAGTAGCAACAGGCCCATTAGAAACGTTCCGGCAAATCGAAAACTTAGCATCTCGATGCTCCCCGTTAAGTTGACCCTCTCCACCCCGACCATATTAACTAAATGAGAATAAATCTTATTCGCATTATGTATGGGGTAATTTCGCCTATCATCTTAGCCATTGTTCTTCGAATTACAACCCACACGCTGTCCAAAACAGCCAACTGCATCCTGCTCGTCAAATGACGTTAATGCGTTGCGCGTCTGTCGATCAACTCTCGCAACACCGCCATTCGCGCCGAAATACTTGTGGCTAAATACGTGCTGTGACCGGCATGTTTTTCCGCGCGACTCAGTTCGGCCAGCGCCCGCGTCGGCTCACCCTCCAGATAACTGGCCTCAGCCAATGCCTGAAAGGACGGCGCCATGTTGCCTAACTGCCCTTCTGCACGAGCCAGTAATCGATACAGCACCACGCTGTCGTTATCGAGACGCAAGGCCGCACGGATCATTGACTTCGCCAAGGAGGCTTCGCCGATTTTGATCAACACATTCGCCTCAGCACCGTAAAGTATTGGCTCATCGGGCCACCGAGCACGTGCACTTCGCAACGGGCTTAACGCGCTCCGCAGCGCCCCGGCGGCAACATGGCTTTCCGCCAAAGCTAGAGGATAGTGCAGGTCATCGGGGTAATCGGAAACCAGTTGTTGAAGGATCCTGAGGGCCTCATCGTGGGCACCCAACCTCGATTTCACCAGCGCCAATCCGTAGCGTGCGGCCCGCTTCACTAGCACATCACCCCCTGCGGGGCTTGCAAAGTAATCCGCAGCCGCCTCAGGATTGGGCTCGAACAAAGCCCTAATGCGGGCCCGCGCATGGGCAAAATCCGATCCGTGGCCATCTGTGACCGTCGCGTAACGCTCTATTCGACTGCGTACTTCCGCCACTCGCCGAGTCGAGAGGGGGTGGGTTAACAGATATTCCGGCGGGCTTAGTCCCTGTACTCGACTTCCTCGCTCAAGACGGTGTAGAAAATCAACGGCACTATGGGGGTTGTAACCTGCCGACGCGAGTAAATCTAGGCCCACAGTATCGGCTTCTTGTTCAAATGCGCGGCTGTAGCGTAGCCGGTCACCAACTGCCATTGCGCTGGTGGCTGCCATGGTCGCTGCACCGGCCTGACCACCAAGCAAAACAGCAACTAACATTCCAGCACTGGCAGAGAGCTCTCGACCGTGCGACCGCGCCAGCGACCGCGTCGGGTGGCGCTGCACCAGATGAGCGACTTCATGGGCAACGACCGAAGCCAGTTGTCCTTCAGATTCCGTTTCCAAAATCAGCGTCGTATACAGTACAACGTGGCCCCCGGGTACAGCAAACGCATTGACTTCGCCATTTCGTACCAGGTGAAATCTAAAAAAATCACCGTCGTCAGCAACAGAAGCGCTGACGCGGGATCCCAGCGCCTGAACATACGCCAATAACACCGGATCGCGAACAAAAACCAGTTGACGCCGCGCCTCACGCATGAATTCATCGCCCAACTGGCGTGTTTGTGGCGTGGCAATGGGACGTCCGGATCGTTCTCCCAGCGACGGCAGTTTTTCCGCGCAAACGCCAGCACCCAAACCCAACCACAGGACAGTGGCGAGAAGCCCTACCAGTAGAATGTTCATCGAATTGACGCGAGGCATCATGCGCGGTCCAGACGATCGTCCAGCGGGGTACCGATTGTAGCTGATCCTCACTGAGACCCATGGTCGATAGATGATTGGCGCTCGAATGCAATCACGGCACCGTGTCATGCGGCCACCTGCGCCGGCAAAGCATGGTGAGCACCGCTTGAATTAATCAGGCCTTAGAAAAGATCTCCGCCTCTTCATTTTCTCAACATTTCAAAACGTTATATACTTAATTTGAATCCATCTGACACTCTCCATCATGGCTAACTTTGATCATGAACTCGATGCGCGCGGCCTGAACTGCCCGCTGCCGATTCTACGGGCAAAAAAAACCCTCAATACAATGGCTGGCGGTGAAGTTCTGAAAATCATGGCCACAGATCCAGGCTCCGTCCGCGACTTTGAGGCCTTCGCTAAACAAACCGGTAATCCACTGCTGGAGTCGATTGAGAACAACTCGGAATTCCACTTCTTGCTGCAGAAGGCAGACTAATCGAGGCTAACAGGCAAACGCCTGTGACTTAGGGCTGGAAACTCATCTCGCTGCTGACGCAGCCGTGCCAAATCGAGTTCGGCTAGTATGACGCCGGAACCGAAACGTTGCTGCGCTAATATTTCTCCCCACGGACTGACGATCATGCTGTGTCCGTAGGTTTTACGACCACCGACATGCGTCCCTTCTTGTGCCGGCGCGATCACCATAGCCAAGTTTTCAATTGCACGCGCTCTTAACAGCACTTCCCAGTGGGCCTCGCCCGTTGCCACCGTAAACGCAGAGGGAACCGTAAACACCTCAGCGCCACGTGATGCGAGGTGACGATAAAGCTCTGGAAAACGCATGTCATAACATACCGTGATCCCCAGGCAGGTATCGAGCGCTTCAACCGATAACGGGACGTCACCAGGTACGGTGTATTCCGATTCTCCATAGGTTTCGCCATGCTCCAGCTGAACATCAAATAAATGCATCTTGTCGTAACGACCCATTAACTGGCCAACTGCGGAATACACCAGGCAACTATTGGTGACCCGCTGGTGGGTCGCGGGCAGCGGTATCGTGCCACCAACCAGGCAGAGAGAATAGCCGCGTGCCAACTCAGCCAGCCGAGCGGCGACTTCGTCTCCCCTTGCAGCTGCCGCCAACCTTCGTTGATGAGTGTCTGCCATTAGACAGACGTTTTCAGGCAACACCACTAGCCTAGCACCAGCAGCAGC
>Ga0066376_10000337_pt1 | contig 42227 bp, 35 predicted proteins | sample Knorr_S15_td_Bot_FD_77009 | JGI IMG/M metagenome (GOLD analysis project Ga0066376, IMG submission 77009) | Marine microbial communities from Southern Atlantic Ocean transect - Knorr_S15_td_Bottom_ad_5009_LV_A | ecosystem: Environmental > Aquatic > Marine > Oceanic | place: Southern Atlantic... | reverse complement strand
GCACGTGTGTCGCGGCGCGGGGCGCGGGTAGGCGAGCGCCGGCGGTCAACGCGCGCGCACCGCCGGCTAGCCCGGCCCACTCACTGGCCGCCCAGTCGATGAAGCGCAGCATGCCTGTCGAGACCGGCAACGTCGTGGATTCCGAATCCAGCGCAGATGCGAGTAGGAGAAACCGGCGTCCCAACGCGTCGCTGCCCTGCACGGCCCAGGGGTCGGGTCCCGCTTCGGCGAGCGTGCGCGTCGGCGTTGTCGGGCGGGTCGCGGGCGTCATGACGTACCAGGCGTCCGCGCGTACCCCCTCCAGGGGCTCGGGCAGGGACCGGCCTGTGAGCTCCGTCGATCCGGATGCTGCGCGTGGTTCGTAGCGCCACGGAATCCCAGCCGCCGCGAGACGCCGATTGAGCGCTGGAAGCAGCGTGGGGTCGGGGGAGGGAACGATAAGTGCCGCGCCGTTCGCCCCGAGTTGGTCCAGGCCGTCGCCACCGGCTGCGATGAGTAGCTCCGCGTCACCAGGCCCCGAGATGGTGACGCGGTTCGCGGTCTGTAGGACCGTGACCGCCTCGTCCGTGAATACACCCGCGTCCCCTGCCACTGCGAGACGTGGCGCGCTGCGCGAACGATAGGCGAAGTATCGGCGGTCATCGGCCCGGAGGGCATCGGCGTCCGTGTCCACGTAGCCCCGGATCCATCCGGGCCCCGCCGGCGGGAGCAGCACCGATGTCGCCGACCCGGGCGGGACGGTCGCCGCGCCCCGGATGCGTTCGTTGACGACGATCCGGATGGGGAGTTGGGTGGTGTCTCCGGTCTCGAGCGCGCTCACCGTCACCGCGGCCCGCTGGCCTTCGAGCGGCGGGAGCCCGCCGCCGACGAGTACGTCGCTCAACGCATGGTTCGCCACGTTGGGATCGTCGCGGGAGGCCCACGTCACGACCGGAAGCTGTCCCGCCGGGGCCGTCTCACCGCCCGCGAAGGAGGAACGCTGAAGGTCTGCGAGAACGTGAATCTCGCGGTGCGCGAGTTCCGAGGTCCTCAGCAGCTCAGCCGCCCGCTCGAGCGCCGCGGTCAGGTCGCCCGCGGCGTCGCTCGTCTCGATCGCGTCGATGGCCTCGCGGGCCTGACGGGCGGAGGCCGGCAGCGCGGGTAGCCACGGCTCGCCGGCGCGGAGAACCCAGAAGCGGTCCTCGTCCGAGGCTCCATCCAAGGTCCGGTGCGCGAGCTCCTTGAGTCGATCGAGTACACGATCCTCTCCGACGACCAGGCCGCTGCTCATCGAATTGTCGATGATCAAGACCACAGCGGTCGCGGGGTGCGCGGAGCCGCGCCCATTGAAGAACACGCGAGCACCGGCGCCGACCAGAAGAACGAGCACCGTCACCCGCATGAGCAGAAGGATCATCTGTCGAAGTCGAATGCGCCGCGCGTGTTCGCGTTCCGTGCGCTCGAGGTACCGCAGCGCCGGAAAACTCAGCCTCCGGGCCTCGTGCCGTTGGAACAAGTGAAGGTAGATGGGCACGCCCACCGCGAGGGCTGCCACCAGGAAGAGCGGAGTCAGAGCCCCCATCTATCCGGCCTCGCGGTGGGCCTCACGGCGCATCGTCATCCGAGGCGCTCGCGCTTACGCAGATAGGCGCGTAGGGCCAGCGAGAGCGGTTGGTCGGTATCGATCACCTGATAGTCGATGCCGTGGGGCCTCAGTTTGCGTTGCCATTCAGCCAGCGCATCGGTCACGGCCTGCCGGTACTCCGCGCGTATGTCGGCCACGCTGACGAGCAGCTCGTCGTTCGTTTCCGGATCATAGAAGCGCGCCTCCGAAGCAGCCGGCAACTCGCGTTCGCCCGGATCGAGCAGATGGAAAACGAGCACCTCGTGACCGTGGTGTCTCAAGAACTTGAGCGCGGTGAGGGTTTCGTCCGTGCGCACCAGTAAGTCGGAGAACAAGACGACGAGGCCTGCCCGCCGGAGCCGAACCGCGAGATCCCGCAGCGCTCCTTCGGCCGAGGTGCCGCCCTCTGCTTCAAGGCCTGTAAGCCTGCGCGCGAGCTCACTCCACTGACGTCGTCCGCCGCGGGCCCGGAGCCGCGCTACGACCTTGTCATGGAACGCCGCGAGTCCCACCGAATCACCCTGACGCAAAAGGATGAGCGCGAGCGATGCGGCGAGGTGCTTCGCGTACCACAGCTTGCTGGGGAGGACGCCCGGATCCGAGCTCCACCCCATGGACTCGCTTACATCCAGGAGAAGGTAGGCCCGCAGATTGGTCTCCTGTTCGAACTGTTTCACATAGAAGCGGTCCGAGCGGCCGTACATGCGCCAATCGATGTACCTGAGATCGTCCCCCGCCTGATACGCACGCAACTCCGCGAACTCCGCAGAGAATCCTCGGTGGGGTGAGCGATGAAGCCCCATCAAGAATCCTTCGACGACCTCTCGCGCGATGAACTCGATGCCACCGAGTTGAGAGAGCGTCGCGGGATCGAGCAGATCGGGCCGCGAGCGGGACGAAGCGATGCGTGGAGTTTCCATAGAGCCGTGGAAGTTACTCGCCTCCCGAGCACTGCTCAACGGGCCAGGTTGTCCTCACACCTTGCCAGAGTGTCCTCGGCCGGGGACGTGCGGGGCCCGCAAGGCCAGCAATGAAGCGGTTCTTAGAGCTGGCACGGCTGTTGCCCCTTGAGCCGAGCAACCGAGGGGGATCCAGGATGGGAAGATTGTTGTCGCTCGGGCTGCTCGCGCTAGTCGCCACGACACCGGCGGGCGCCCAGGAAACGGGAGGCGCGTCACCGCTCGAGGCGCGCGTATGGCTCGACCGCGGGAATGAGCCGGTGCTGCAGCGCGGCGACCGCGTGAAGGTGTACTACCGGACGTCGGCGGATGCCAATACCGCGATCTTCAGGGTCGATACCGACGGTCGGGTCACCTTGATTCATCCCGCCCATCCGGGCGCCGACCGACTGACACGTGGCGGCCGCGACTACCAACTGCTTTTCCCGGAGTCCGCCAAGTGGGTCGTGAGCGAGTATCCCGGCGTCGGGTATTTCTTCATCGTGGCCGCGGATCGCCCACTCGACTTTGCTCGGTTCGAGTTCGATGCGAGCGAGGATCGTTGGAACCTGGATCGTGTTGGGGAGACGGTCTACGAGGATCCCTACGTCGCCATCGACGACTACGTGGCCGCGCTCATCCCCGACTGGGAGGTGGCGCCGTACACACTCGATTTCATCGAGTACAGCGTTGGAGAGGCGCACAGCTACCCGCGCTTCTTGTGCTATGATTGCCACGGATACCAGCCGTACGCGAGGTGGAACCCCTACACGTACGCCTGTACGGACTTCCGCGTCGTCGTCTGGGACGATCCATACTACTACCCTGCGTATCGCTACTCGGGTGTTCGTGTTGTCTTCCCGAGGCCTCTTCCTGACCGCCCGCGCTACACGGTCGCGGCGCGCGCGCCGGGAGAGGGCTGGTCGCCCCTCGTGCGCGTGCGTCCGGCACCGCCTGTGCCACGCCGGGTCACGCAATACAAGGAACCCGACCTAGCCCCGACGTCGTCGCGAGGAGCGGTGCCGCGTCGATCGGGCGTCGCTTCGGACCGCTCGACAGCGGTCCGGAACTCGGCACGGGCCTCGGCGGGGTCCAGGGCCCGACCCAACGGGACGGCACGCCGGGCCCCATCGAGGGCGCTGCCTTCGGCGCCGAGGTCCGGCGTGCAGCGGCCGGCCAAGCCAGTGCCAGGCCGTGCTGCTACCGGTCGGTCTGCCACCAATCGCGCGGCCCCGACGAGTCCAACAACGGGCCGCGCGGCCGCGCCCCGCTCGACGACTCCCTCCCGGCCCACGCTTCAGCGACGCCCGTCTTCCGCGACCCGACGGGGCGCGGGCGCGACGTCACGGCCGAGCACCGGCCGCACACCACACCGCTCCAGTTCGCCGACTCGCTCCGTCGCCCCGAGTCGGACACGCACGCAGGCGGTGGCACCCCGGCGGTTGCCGGTCACGCGTAGCGCGCCCGGGGGGCGTAGCGCGCCGTCTAGCCGCCTGCGGCCCAGTGCCTCACCTTCACGTCCGACCACGACCACGCGCGCGCGGCCGACAACGACCGGTGCTCGGCCCACGCCGGCGAGGCCCACGACGCGCTCTGCTCCGGCCAGGCGCCCACCGGCACAGGCCAGGCCCAAGCCGCCTCCGAAGCGCCGCGGGGGCGGCAAGTAGAAGCTCGGCATTGGCAACAAAGAAAGGGCCCGACCCCTGGTGGGGTCGGGCCTTTCTCAATAGTTGCCGCTAGGGCTGGGAGTCGCTCAGCGATTTCCGAAGGAGAGCGAGAACTGACCCAGCACGTTCTCGCCGATGTCACCGGACTGCACGGCGGCGGCCGCCGACAAGTTGAGCGGACCGAGCACCAGGCTAACGCCGCCACTGTATTGGATTCCGTCCGTAATGATCGCGGCGCCACCTCGCAGGTGGATAACCTTGAGGCCGCGGAACTCGGCCCCGCCACCCAGATGGAATTTCGGGGCGAGCGCGATTCCGTCGTCACTGAAGCGGTTGTGCAGGTCGCCCGAGAGCGTGAAGTCATCGGACACGTCGAGCGCCGCTCCCACGCGAATCGAAGGCTTGAACGTCATGTCGGTGACGATCGTCCGGAGCGAGGCGGGCGCCGAGCTGTACGGCATCTCGTCGAAGTCGCTCTCGCTCTCCCCGATCTCGAAGGACGCCGTGCCCGGCCGGAAGGCGAGCTTCGACTCGTCCCAGGCGAACGTGTTGACCACGTTTTGGACGGAGACGCCGAAAGACAGCCGGTCCTGCTTCAGCATGAAACCAACGTCCACCCCGACGCCGTTTCCTGTATTGACCGGGTCCCCGCTCGTGTGAACCGCGGGAAAGTTGACGTCCACGCGGATCGGGTCTACCGAGACCGACCCGCTCGTGCTGCGGGCGACCGCAACAGCATGGCCGACGCTGTACTTCACGGTCGCCCCGAACGCCATGTCACCTGTCGCGCTTGCGATGGGGAATGCGATACTCAGGCCGCCGGTCGATATCGCGAAGCCCTCCGCCGCGGCGCCCGAGAGTGTGAGGTCGGCGGGCGCACCGGTGCGCCCGCCGTTCCCGAAGAGTATTGCCTCGACCATCCCGGGCGAGAGCGTCAGGCTCCCGGCGGCAACGGTGGAAACCTGTAGCCCGAAGTTGCCGGCGGTGAAGGCGAATTCCGTTATGTCCGCGCCGAACGAGCCCGTCTCACCGCCATTTGCGACTACACGAGTGAGCCACTCCTCTTTGGTGGCGGCCGAAAGCAGCGTGCCCTCGACGTCGGCCAGGTCCTGCAGGTCCACGGGATCGAGACCGGTCCTCAGCTGGATCGGCAGGAGCGCCAAACTGAACCCCGAACCCGGCATCGCGAGCCCGGCCGGGTTGACGCTGATCGCGCCGAAGCCACGTACCGTGGCCGTATTGTTGCCAGACAGGCCCAGCGTCGACGCGCTCGCGTTTGCGAGCTGTGCGGACGCTGGGGCGGCCATGAGTGCCAGGGCGGCGAGAGCCACCAAGGCGACCGAAGCACAGAATCTGTTGGTTCGCATGGTTTTTCTCCTAGCCGCCGATTCGGATTGTCATGTCGAGCGTAGCCTCGATCAGCATCTCTTGCCCCGGACTCACAGTGACCGACCCGCCGGAAGCGGTTCCCGACCCGGACAACGTGATGTTGTCCTGGCCGAGGAACGACTGCAGTTCGGAACTGGTGTAGCTGATGCTGGTCGACGAAGTCGAACCGGAAGCGATTGAGAAACTCTTCGTCGTCGGGCCGATGTTGAGCGTGCCGTCCACCGAGACGCCGAACGGGTTGACGACGTCGAGGATCAAGGTGCCGGACTGGATGTGATCGGTTATGTCGCTGTCGATGTCGGCGAGGTCGAGTTCGACCGGATCAAAGTCGACCGACTGGCTCGCGACGGTTACGGTCGCGGAGCTCACGAGTAAGGACGTCGTGGTCGCCGTAACGGTAATCTCGTCGGTGATATCGATCGTTGTGACCTGTCCACCCACCGAGACCACACTCACGGAAGCGAAGAACGTAGTGCCGATACTCGCACTGCCGATCGAGAGCGTCTCGGTCCGCGAGCTGTTGCCTGGTATCGACTCCGTAGCCCCGTCGACGACGACCTGGCCGAGCTGGGCGCCGCCGTCACCGTCCGACAACGTGACCGTAAATGTTCCGCCGCCGGCGATCGGATCGAAGGAAAGGCCGTTCGTAATCACGATCTGAATCGTGCCGCTGGCGATTTGCGCCGCCGTCACGTTGGCCGGAAGGTTCTCACTCACGCTGAACGAGCCGGCGAACGCAGGGCTCGGCACGGTGAGGCCGTTGACCGCCACACAGGTCCCGCACAAGGTGGCCAGAGTCTCGTTGGTCGCGAACGGGTCGATGGCGACGGAGAAGTTACCGCCGCTGATGCTGACGCCGTCGGGTAGCAGCTCGTCGACGGGAAGGCTGATCTCCTCGACGGGGACGATCCAGCGCTGTTCCAGCTCCGGCAGCCCGGTCGGGACGTCACACCCGACAAAGAGAAGGCATCCCGCCGCCAGGGCAGGGACCATCCGAGAACATTTCATGCGCTACTCCCTTTTAGCCTGAATTGTGAAGGGCACTTTTCGGTTTGCGACTGCCGAGAGGTCTTGCTTGGGCAGAGAAGTCATTGCGGGGGGGAAGGGCTGGCGAGTTGGCGGCACGACCTGCGGCATCGATAAGAATCTCACAGATACTCGTACACTACTCCCGAGATCCTGAACTCGTCAATGAATGAATGTCTTCGGGCGGGGCTTCGGGACCTCCGTGCGCTCGATTAACTTTGGCAGCTTCACGCCCTTCCTCGCACCACGCGCCGATTCTTGGACACCCACCGTATCCGCAACTTCTGTATCGTGGCCCACATCGACCACGGAAAGTCCACGCTGGCCGACCGGCTCCTGGAAGGTACTCAGACGCTCAGTGGCCGGCAGATGCGGGAACAGGTCCTGGACGACAATGAGCTCGAGCGCGAGCGTGGCATCACGATCAAGTTGCATGCGGTACGCATGGTCTACCGCCGCGCTCTCGACGGCGAGGAGTACGAGCTCAACCTGATCGACACCCCGGGTCACGTGGATTTCACTTATGAGGTGTCACGATCTCTCGCGGCCTGTGAGGGGGCGATCCTGGTGGTGGATGCGACACAAGGCGTCCAGGCGCAGACGCTTTCCAACCTCTTTCTGGCGCTCGACGCTGACCTGGAGATTATCCCGGTCATCAACAAGATCGACCTACCGGGGGCAGAACCTGAGCGGCGCAGGGAGGAAGTAGTCGACCTGCTGGGGGTCGAGCCCGATTCCGTGCTGCTGGCCAGCGCCAAGGAGGCTGTCGGCATCGACGCCATCCTGGAGGCGGTGGTCGAGCGAGTGCCGGCCCCTGAGGGTGACAAGAACGCACCGCTGCGCGCGCTCATCTTCGACTCCTACTACGACAAGTATCTCGGGGCCGTACCGTCCGTTCGGGTCGTCGATGGCACGATCAAAGCTGGGACGAAAATCACGTTCGGCTCGGTCGACGCGAAGTACGACGTCACCGAGGTCGGGAGTTTGCGCCTGGGCCGCGAGCCTCGGCCGGAGCTTACGCCCGGACAGGTGGGGTATGTCGTCGCCACGATCAAGGCGGTCGCTGATACGAGGGTCGGAGATACGATCCTAGACGCGGACGACCGCGCCGACCAGTTGCTGCAGGGCTACGAGGAAGCCCGGCCGATGGTGTTCGCGGGCCTGTACCCGACCGACGCGGACGATTACGAGGACCTGCGCGACGCGTTGCAAAAGCTACAGCTCAACGACGCGAGCCTGCAGTACGAACCCGAGACGTCGGTCGCGCTCGGTTTCGGCTTCCGGTGCGGCTTCCTCGGGTTGCTTCACATGGAGATCGTTCAGGAACGTCTCGATCGGGAATTCGGCGTCGAGTTGATCACGACGGTCCCCAACGTCGAGTACTACGTCACGCTGACCGACGGATCGGAACTGCACGTCGAGAGCCCGACCGGGCTGCCCGACGCCGGGCGTATCGCGTCGATCGCCGAACCCATCGTGTCAGCCCGCATCCTGTGCCCGGCCGAGTACATCGGGAATGTGCAGAAGCTCTGTCACGAGCGGCGGGGCACCTTCAAGGGGATGAACTACCTGGACCCGCAGCGCGTGGAGTTGGACTTCGAACTGCCACTGTCGGAGATCGTGCTCGACTTCTACGACCGCCTGAAGAGTGGAACGAGAGGATACGCGGCGCTGGACTACGAGTTCATCGAGATGCGGCCGGACGAGCTCGTCCGGCTGGACATCCTTGTGAACGGTGATCCAGTGGACGCGTTCAGCGTGATCATTCACCAGGACAAGGCCTTCCTATATGGCCGGGATCTCGTCAGGAAACTCAAGAAGCTGATTCCGCAGCAGCAGTTTGCGGTCGCGCTGCAGGCTGCCATCGGCAACGATGTGATCGCGCGCGCCAGCGTGAAGGCACTGCGGAAGAACGTGACCGCGAAGTGCTACGGAGGTGACATCTCTCGCAAGCGCAAGCTTCTCGAGCGCCAGAAGGAGGGAAAGAAGCGCATGAAGCTGGTCGGAACCGTACAGATTCCTCAGGAGGCTTTTCTGGCGGTGCTGAATCTGGGTGACGATTGAGCGGGCGGGTCTCTGTCATCCTCTCGACGTTCAACCAGCCGAGGCCTCTCGCGCTCGCGCTGCGTGGCTACGGTCGACAGACACACAGTGACTTCGAAGTGATCGTAGCCGACGACGGCTCAGGGCCGGAGACCGCGCACGTAGTCCAACGGGCCCGCGAGCAGGGACTGAACGTGCGTCATGCGTGGCAGGACGATCGGGGGTTTCGCAAGACCGAGGCCCTCAATCGGGCGATCGGCGTGGCTCGCGGCGCCTACCTGATCTTCAGCGACGGTGATTGCATTCCTCGGGACGACTTCGTGGCTACCCACGCGCGGCTCGCCGAACCGGACCGATTCCTGTCCGGTGGGTACCTGAAGCTGCCGGAATCGGTGACGAGGGCGGTTGACGAGCGGGCGATCGACGCCGAAGACGTCTTCGACTCGGTGTGGCTCCGGAGCAGGGGCTACCGACCGGGACGCAGAGCCCTTCGGCTCACTCGGAATGCATCACTCGGCCGCTTGCTCGATGCGGTCACTCCGACCCCCGCCACGTGGAACGGACACAGTGCCTCGACCTGGAAGGAGCACCTCCTGCGCATCAACGGCTTCGACCTGGACATGGGGTGGGGGGGGCTCGATCGGGCCGCGGGCGAGCGTCTCGAGAATGCCGAAATTCGCGGCAAGCAGGTACGGCACCGGGCCGTTTGCGTGCACCTCTACCACGGACGCCCGTACAAGGACCCGGTGGTAATGAGGGCCAATCGCGAGATTCGCGATCGCATTCGTAGAGACCGGGAGACGCGCGCCCCAAACGGGCTTGCGGAGACGCAGGCGATCGAGGCCGACGTGCGCATCGACCCCGAGGTGACGCGATGAGCGGCCCATGGGTCGTGGGGGTCGACATCGGGGGCACCAACCTCGTCGTGGGTCTCTTGCCGCTCGAGGGCGGAGCCCCGCTCGGGCTTCGTTCGCGAGCGACGGTACCCGAACGCGGGGCCGACGCGGCGGTGGCCGACATCGCCCGCATGGTGGGGGACTCGATCAACGAGGTCGTCGGACTGCACGGCGGTTCGCGGGAGGACGTGCTCGGGGTCGGCATCGGTTGTCCGGGCCCGCTCGACCTCGAGGGCGGTATCGTGATCGCGACGCCCAACCTGGGGTGGACCGACTACCCGATCCGCGACCGCATCTCGAAAGCCCTCGGCCTGCCCGCCACGCTGGACAACGACGCCAACTGCGCCACCTACGGCGAGTGGTGGCAGGGGGCGGGGCAGGGTGCTGAGACGTTGGTGGGCGTCACGCTGGGCACGGGCATCGGCGGGGGATTGATCCTCGACGGGCGGATCGCGCGAGGGGCCTCCGGCAGCGCGGGTGAAATTGGCCATACGACGATCGACCTCAACGGGCGGCGTTGTGCGTGCGGCAACTACGGATGCCTCGAGGCTTATGCGTCCGGCCCCAACATCGCCGCGCGGGCAAGGGAGGGAATCGAGGCGGGTTACGAGTCGGTGTTGTCCGAGCTGGTCGAGAACAACCTCGAGAGCATCACGGCGGCGACCGTATACGAGGCGCTCGTGCTCGGCGACGAATACGCGCACGAGGTGATGCTGGAGACGGCCAAGATCCTGGGCGTGGGCATCGCGAACATCGTGAATACGCTGAATCCGGAGGTCGTCGTCGTTGTCGGCGGCGTGACGCGCGCTGGAGACCACCTGTTCGGGCCGTTGCGGGCCGAAGTCCGCCGCCGCGCCTTCCGGTCCGCCGTCGAGGCCTGTGAGATCGTACCCGGCGATCTCCCGGAGACCGCCGGCGTGATTGGTGCCGCCGGCATCTTCATCGCTGAAGGCCTGGAAGGATGACCGGCCAACCGCTCACGCTGGGTGTGATCGGAACGTTGGTCTGGGATCGGATTTTCGAGCGCGATGGTCGCTCTGAGCCTGTCGAGGAGTGGGGGGGGATCGGGTATGCGCTCGGCGCACTCAGCACCTCGATCCCAGATGGGTGGAGACTCCTCCCGATTCTGAAGCTGGGCCGCGACCTGGCCGAAAAAGGTCGGCGCTTCGTGCGCGGCATTCCGGGGGTCGATGACTCCGGGATCGTGGTGGTCCCGGAAGCCAACAACCGGGTGGACCTGCGCTACCAGGACGAGTCGCGCCGTCAGGAGCGCCTTTCGGGGGGCGTTCCCCCGTGGACCTGGCCGGAGCTGGCTCCATTCGTCGATCTGTGTGACGCGCTCTACGTGAACTTCATCTCGGGCTTCGAGATGGAACTGCAGACGGCGCAGGCGCTGCGTGTAGGCTACCGCGGTCCGACATACGCGGATCTACACTCGCTGTTCCTCCACATGACACGGCACGGTGAGCGAGTTCCTCGGTCGCTCGAGGCATGGGAGGCCTGGCTGCGGTGCTTCGATGCGGTGCAGATGAATGAAGATGAATTCGAGCTGCTCGGCGCCCAAGGCGACTCCTGGGCGCTGGCCGCCGGGGCGCTCGGCTCCGACCTCAGGCTGATCACGGTCACACTCGGAGACCGTGGCGCCGCCTACGTCTCGAGCTCGGATTTCGAGGACGACCCGGGTCGATGGCGCCGCAGTGGGGCGCTCACGGTCTCCACCGGTGCGCGAAGCGGTAGGGTGGCGCCGCACGAGGCCCCGAGGGTCGGAGACCCGACCGGTTGCGGAGACGTCTGGGGTGCGACGACCTTCGCCCGTCTGTTGGGTGGAGACGACCTCGAGACCGCGATGACTCGTGCGAACCGGATGGCTGGCCGCAACGTAGAGCATCGGGGCGCGCGGGGATTGTTCCGACACCTGGCGGGTCGACTGTCCCACGTGGAGGAGGACGCGTGAACGTACTCGCGGTTCCAGTGTCATTGGACCATCAGACCGTCGATGGCCTGCTCGACGGCGTGGCCTCCGTCGACACCGAGCGAACTCTTTTCGATGCCCGCCACCTCCGCTGGGTGGATCCGAGCGGCATGGTGGCGCTTCTTGCGGCCGGCTCGGTTGCGAGAGACCGACAAGGTACGCTGCCGCGACTCGAGTTGCCGGAGAGCCCCGACGTGCTCGGCTACCTCAGTCGCATGGGGTTCTTTCGAGGGGCATGCGGCGTCTTCGAGTTCGAGGACCGTGTCCCACGGCGCGCTTCAGGCTCCTCGGACGTCTTGCTCGAGATCACGCCGATCGAGGGGAACGCGGACGTGCACTCCGTCGTGGACCGGGTACAGAGCGGGGCTGGTGCCGTGCTGGCCTCTAAATTGCGATATCCGTCTACGGCCATCGTACAGTTCTCGGTCATCCTCTCGGAGGTGTGCCAGAACATCGTGGAGCATGCGGAATCGTCCGGATGGGTCGCGGCGCAAGCGTACAACTGGACACGCCGACTCGGACGTTACGTCGTGGTGATCTCCGTGATGGACCTGGGCCGCGGCTTTCGAGGCTCCCTCGCGGACGGGCACTCGGCGCGGTACGGAGATCGGTGGGGTGACACGACTGCGCTCGAGGCGGCGTTTCTCCATGGGCTCACTCGTTTTCCGGACTCTGGTCGCGGGCAGGGGATCCAGCAGATTCGACGACAGGTGCAGCGCTGGAACGGCGCGATCACGATTCGCAGTGGCACCGCGCGCATCGGCCAGGTACCCGAATGGGACGACTCACCGCCACTCGTCGACACCCTCGCACCGTTTCCTGGCGCCCAAATCAGCATCATCCTGCCGGCGCGGGTGGACGAATGAGTGACGTCCCCATGGATCCAATCTCGATCGACGTCGGGGGTCTGGTGCGGAAGACGGTCACATCGCTGTACTCGCATCTAGTGACCCGTCCCACGGGTAGGGCGGTACGCATGGCGATCGAGACCCAACTCAGCGGCACGGTCGCGCGGTCGTTGTCACTCATCGACCTGTCCGAGGTGACGATTCTCGACTTTTCGTGCGCAGACGAGGTCGTCGCGAAGCTGCTGCAGCGCTATGTGGACGATACCGCGCACGAGGCCTTCTTCGTGTTCTGTGGGGTTCGGGAGCCCCATCGGGACCAGATTCAGGTTGTGCTCGAGCGCCAGAGCTTGATCGCTGTCGCCGAGACCGGGCCGGGCACGTTCGAGCTGCTCGGCACGCCGACGCTGGTCGAGGCGGACAGTTGGAGCTCGTTGGAGCGACGTGGGCTCTTGGAACCCGACGGTCTGACGGAGTTCTTGCCGGACGACGAGGCGCGCGCGGCACTCGACCGCCTCGTGGATCGACGGGTCGCGTTTCGCAGCCCGGGCTCGGGCCGATACCATGCGCTGAGTCGACTGGTTCAGCATCTCTTGTAGACGCTTGATATTCGTCCCCTCTGGGAGGGAGCATGTCCGACCTTGCAAGACCGGAGCGTCCGCGGGGACCCGCGACGCTCGGTATCCATGGGAACGACCACCAGAAAGTCCCCGGAGAGCCCGTGGTGCCCCCCATCGTGCAGAGCGCGACCTTCCATTGGGCCACGCCCGATGACGGCGAGTTGTTGTACGGCCGGCATGGTAACAACCCCAACATCGTCATGGTCGGTCGCAAGATCGCGGCGCTGGAGGGAACCGAGGACGCAGTCGCCCTCTCCAGCGGAATGGGTGGCATCGCCATGGCGTTTCTCGCACTCGTAGAAGCGGGGGACCACATCGTTGCTTCGTCTCACCTTTACGGGGCCACGCAGGTGCTGCTCACGGATGAGCTTCCTCGACGAGGTGTCGAAACGACCTTCGTCAGCCCCGAGGCGCTCGATGCTTGGAGGGAGGCGGTTCGACCCAATACCCGCGTCTTCCACATCGAGTTGCCCACCAACCCGACGCTGCGCTTCTTCGACCCCAGACCCATCACCGCGCTCGCGCGACTACATGGAATCACCGTGACCTGCGACGCCACGTTCGCCTCGCCGGTGAACTTCCGGAGTATCGACGCGGGCATCGACGTGGTCATTCACAGCGCGACCAAGTACCTCGGGGGGCACTCGGACTTGATCGCCGGAGCGGTGGCCGGCTCCCACGAACTCGTCGCGGAGGTGACGCGCCTATCGCGACTCTACGGTCCGGCGCTCGACCCCAACAGCGCGTGGCTGCTGGACCGGGGTATCCGGACGCTCGACGTGCGAGTCGCCCGGCACAACGCGAACGCCGAGGCGATCGCGGAGTGGTTCGAGAAGCGAGAGGAGGTTTCGGCTACGCTCTATCCCGGCCTGACCAGCCATCCCGACCACGAGATCGCGTCCGAGTTGATGCGGGGATTCGGCGGCATGGTGAGCATCGTGCTGAAGGGGGGAGCAGAGGCCGCGGATCGCTTCATGGCCGCGCTGAGCGTGGCGCTAGCGGCTCCTAGCCTGGGAGGCGTGGAGACGCTGGTTTCACAACCGCGCCACACTTCTCACGCGTCGCTGAGTATCGAACAGCGCCACGCCTTGGGTATTCCCGACGGCTTCGTCCGCATCAGCGTCGGCATCGAGAACGTCGAGGACCTGATCGCGGACTTCGAACAGGCGCTGGAGGCGCTCGACTCGTAGGACGCCCCGGGCCCGCTAGCGTCCGCCCATGAACGGGTAGGTGTAGTCGGTCGGAGACACGAACGTCTCTTTGATGGTGCGTGCGCTCACCCAGCGCAACAGGTTCAGCATCGAGCCGGCCTTGTCGTTCGTTCCGGAAGCGCGGGCCCCGCCGAAAGGCTGCTGGCCGACGACGGCCCCGGTCGGTTTGTCGTTGATGTAGAAGTTGCCGGCAGCCTGTCGAAGCACGTGCAAGGCCTCTCGGATCGCGCGGCGATCCTTCGCGAAAACGGCGCCAGTCAGCGCGTAGGGTGAGGTGCGGTCGACGAGCTCCAGGATCTCGGACCAATCGGCGTCCTCGTATACGTAGATCGTGATCACGGGCCCGAAGATCTCGTCACACATGGACGTGGATGTGGGGTCCTTGGTGAGGATGATCGTGGGCTGAATGAACCACCCCTCAGAGTCGTCGCATTCCCCCCCCACGATGATCTCGGCCGTGTCGGAAGCGCGCGCCTCGTCGATGTATCCCTTGATCTTGTCGAACGCCCGTTGGTCGATGACCGCGCTCACGAAGTTCGTGAAGTCACGAGGGTCGCCCATAGCGAGCGAGGCAGTCTCCTCTACCAGCGGACCCTCTAGTTCGGCCCACATGCTTGCGGGGATATATGCCCGAGACGCGGCGCTGCACTTCTGCCCCTGGTATTCGAACGCGCCGCGCACGATGGCGGTCTTCACTTCCCCCGCTTTCGCGGTGGGGTGCGCGACGATGAAGTTCTTTCCCCCTGTTTCGCCGACGATGCGCGGGTAGCCACCGTAGGTGTCCATGCTGTTGCCGATCGTCTTCCAGAAACTGTTGAAGACCCGCGTCGACCCCGTGAAATGCACGCCCGCGAAGTCGCGGCGGGCGAGTAGGTTTTCGGTGATCTGGGCGGCGTCACCGGCGATGAAATTGATCACCCCCGGCGGCAGGCCGGCTTCCTCGAACAGCTTCATGACATAGTAGTTCGAGAGAATGGCGGTGTGGCCGGGTTTCCATACGACGGTGTTGCCCATCATGGCGGGGGAACCCGAGAGGTTCGCGCCGATCGCGGTGAAGTTGAACGGCGTAACGGCATATACGAAGCCGTCGAGGGCGCGGTACTCGGACCGGTTCCAAACGCCCTTGTCGGCCATCGGCTGCATCGAATAGATCTGCTGCGCGAAATGCGCGCCGAAGCGGAAGAAGTCGACGATTTCGCATGCCGCGTCGATCTCCGCCTGGTAGGCCGTCTTGCTCTGACCGAGCATCGTCGCAGCGTTCAGCCTCTGACGCCACGGACCGGCGAGCAGCTCCGCGGCTCGGAGAAAGACCGCCGCGCGGTCCTCCCAGCGAGTCGTCGACCACTCGGCTCTTGCTGCCGTGGCTGCCGCCACCGCTCTGTCTACGTGCTCGGGGTCGGCCTCGTGCGCTCGGGCGATTACGTGCCCCTTCGCGTGCGGCATGACGACGTCGAACGTCTTTCCGGTATAGACTTCCTCTCCCCCGATAATGAGGGGGATTTCGACCACCTGTTCGGCTTGGGCCTCGAGTTCTGCCTTGAGTTCGGCGCGCTCGATCGTACCGGGCGCATAGGACAATACCGGCTCATTCGCCGGGGGCGGGATCATCGGGATGCCGTTCATGGAGTGGGGCAGTGGGGAGATGGCGGCGGCGAACGGGAGGTCCAACTGGGCCCGTTTTCCGGGAAATTACTGGAAGAACTTCACCATGCTCATACCGGCGCGGAACTTCTGCCAACCACTCTGTGCTTCCATGCCGGCGGGGGTGTAACTGTAGTAGTACTGCAGGTAGTAGCTCTCGTCGGAACTCGCGGTCGAGACCGCGTTCAGCACGGCGCCGAAGACCCGAACTCCGAGGCGCCGCAACTGGTCGACCGAGCGCTCCGCCGCGCGTTGCTCGGTCTCCCCTGAGCGAAGAACGATCACGACTCCGTCGGTATGCCCCGCCAGGATCGCAGCGTCGGTCACCGCGAGCACGGGTGGGGAATCGATGATGACCTGGTCGTAGCGCCCCTCGAATTCTTCGATCAGTCGAACCATCGTGTTGGTGCTGAGCAACTCGGACGGGTTCGGCGGGAAAGGCCCCGAGGGAAGAAAGTCGAGGTTCGGCAGCACATTGGGTCTGATCGTCTCCCTGGGCTTCGCGTCGCCGATGAGCAGATTCGTCAGGCCCGGCTCACGCAACAGATCCAGCGCGCGATGGAGCGATGGGCGCCGCAGATCCGCGTCGATCATCAATACGCGCTGCCCCTGCTGTGCCAGCATGACCGCGAAGTTGATGGCGGTCGTGGACTTGCCCTCGGCGGGGCCGGGGCTCGAGAAGAGCACCGTCCGGATCGGGTCGTCGTCCGAACTCATGAACATGAAGTTCATGCGCAGGTTCCGGTACGCTTCCGCCGCGGGGTCGAGCGGATCCATCGCCACCACCAAGGGCTGACCGCGGCCCTCGACCGCGGCCGCCTCCTTGGGGTCGTCGTCGAGCCGACGGAGCCGTGGGATCACCCCGAGCACCGGAATGCCGAGCAGTGATTCGACATCGGAACTCGTGCGCACGGTGCGGTCGATATACTCGAGGAAGAACGATGCCCCAACACCCAGGATGAGGCCCAGCAGCGCCCCGAGCAGGACGGTGACGGCCCCACCCCCACCGACCGCCGACGCGCCATTCGCGGGGTCGAGGATGTCGACATAGGGCGCGGTGGCCCCACCCGTGATCTGCGCTTGATATAGCTGGGTCAGGATGAACTGATGGACTTCGAGGTTGGTGCGGGTAGTGGCCTCGAGGTCGAGGAGTTTGCTCTCGAGCTCAGGGAATTGCGCCCGCTGCGCTTGCAGGGTGTCCTCCCGGCTTTGCAACTGGGCCAGGCGGCCTTGGACCTGAGAAAGGCTCGCATCCGCGGCCGCCACCAGTTGTGACCGGAGTTCAACGATTTCCCCTTTCACTGCCCTGACACGCGCGTTCCCTTCCGCCAGCCGCTGCTCGTTCAGCAATACGCGCAATGCGGCCTGCTCCATCTCGATGCTGGTGATGAGCCTCCTGACCTGTTGATTCGTATTCGGCAGGAGCTGCGCGAGCACCGCGCCGAGGTCCGCATCGTCGATGCGGGTCGTATCCTGGATCCGGTCGCGGAGATTCTCCAACACCAGTTTTTCACGCTCCTGTGCTTCTTTCACATCGGAGTTGCGCTGCATCTGGTTCACCAGATTCTGCTCTCGGCTCCCGAGCGTGGTGAACTGCTGGGTCGTCTTGAAATTGCGCAGGGAGTCGCGGGACGCCCGGAGGGTCGCTTCCGACGTGGCCAGCTGTTCTTCGATGAACGTTACCCGCGCGTTAGCCGACTCCCGGACCCTTTTCGCGCCCTTGTTGCGCAACGCCAGCCCCGCCGCGTTCAGGATCTCAGGCGCGAGCACTGGGTCGTAGTGAAGCAAGCTCACGTCGACGATGTTGGTCTCGGGACGCTGTACAGCGGAAAACACGATGGACTCAGCAGCGGCGCGTGCCGGCAACGTCTGCAAGTCGAAGAGGCGCGGCAGCTCGTCCCCAATGCCCATGACGACGAAGCGGACGAAACCGGCATCGAGTAGGCTTCCGGCCGGCGCTTCCGCGAGCAGCGAGCCGTCGGCCGTGTTGAGTTGCGCGTGCGTGCCTAGGGCGTTGTACACCAGTCGGAAAAGCTGGAAGTCGGGAGCGTCCGGCGAGAGCCAGATGTTCCGCATGATCAACGAGCGCGGCTCGTCCTCGGGCACGCGCGCGAGCCGCAAGCCGAGGGAATCGACGACTTCCTCCCGGATCGCCGCGGAGCTGAGAACCTGGATCTCAGAAACAATGGGATCGACGAAGAGGCTCATCCCGCCCATTGACATAAAGCTGACCAAGCCGCCGCTCTGCTCCTGCGGGTCGTTCACCTGCATGGCGAGTGTCGACAAGTAGGACGCGCGCTCGCGGGAGACCCCGTAGATGGAGGAGGCGGTCGTTACCGTGAAGATCGCGAGCAGGAGCCACAGCCGGCGCGTGATGACCGAGAGGTACTCGGAGATATGAGGCGAGCCCCCGAAGTTCTCCGGACCTGGGTCGATATAGGGCTGTTCACCGGGCTCGATCGTCATGGCGCCAATTCAGCGGGGTCCCTCAGCGGCCTCACCGTATTGCAATGCTCGTTCCAAAGCTAGTGATGGCGGAAGGGTAAACATCCGTTCCAGGCCTGCTCTAGCAATATTCGGCGATCGGCGGAGATAAATCAATGATCACATACCGGCTACTGCGCCAAGCCAGCGACGGATTGCCGCGGGTTTGGCCCCGGCCCAGTGGCCCATTTGTGCCGATCTGGGGCTAATCTTTCCCGTTCTCGGTAACTTTCTTCCAGTTCTGGGCTACTGTTGTCCGCCTGGCGCGCTCGCGTAGATCCCCCGAGTGTGCCGCGACTCACCAACGACTAATGCGATTCGACCCCTATGAATTCAGATGAGCTACGCCGCTCGGTCATGGCCGCCCTTTCCCGCATCAAGCATCCGGGAAGCGGACGCGACCTCATCGCCGGCGGCCACGTGCAGAATCTCGAAGTCGGCGATGACGGCGTGGTTCGATACCAGTTTCTCCTCCAGCCGTCGGATTCCGGAGACTTGGTGAAGCAAGCCCGAGCGGCCACCGAGGGCCTCGAGGGAGTCACAGACGTCAAGGTGAATGTTCAGTTGCCGCAGATGGCTGCTTCCGGCAGCGGAGGAGGAGAAGGGCGCCAGGGAGGGTTGAAGCCCGGATCGGTCCCGGCCCCCACGCCCAAGCCCGGCGTGCTTTCCGACGTGAAGCAGGTTATCGCCGTGAGCTCGGGGAAGGGGGGGGTCGGCAAGTCCATGGTGGCCGCCAATCTGGCGGCCGCGTTCGCGCTGGACGGTCGGGCGGTGGGGCTCTTGGATGCCGACATTTACGGGCCGAACATTCCTCTCATGTTCGGCGTGAATCGCCGTCCCTCTGTGAGCGGGGGTGAGGGACAGGAGCTCATCGAACCGCTCGAGGCACACGGCGTGAAGCTCATGAGTCTCGGTTTCCTGCTGGACAAGGAGCAGCCGGCGATCATGCGGGGCCCGCTGGTCTCCGGCGTCCTGAAGCAGTTCTTGCAGCAGGTCGACTGGGGCCCCCTCGATTTGCTGGTCGTCGACATGCCGCCCGGCACCGGGGACGCCCAGCTCTCGCTCGTTCAGACGATCGACTTGGACGGGGCGGTGATGGTTACGACCCCGCAAGATGTCTCGACTGGGGATGTGCGGCGTGGGGTCAAGATGTTCGAACGCGTGAACACCCGGGTGCTCGGTGTCGTCGAAAACATGAGCGGACTCGCCTGCCCGCATTGTGACGAGATCATCGACGTTTTCGGATCGGGTGGAGGAGAAGCGCTCGCAAAGGAAATGAAGCTCTCATTCCTCGGGCGGATTCCTTTGGACCCTGCCGTACGCATTGCCGGTGACGAAGGCGCACCCACGGTCCTCTCGGCACCCGAGTCGGGCGCTGGCACGGCGCTCGTCGCCGTGATGACGGCCGTTGAAGAACGCCTTTCGGCGGTGCGCGATCCCTAGAAGGGCTTATCCAGCCACCTGCGGTCGGCCTGGACCGCCGCGCGGTTGAGCAGCGGGAGCGAGAACACTGCGCCGAGTCCCAGCACGAGCCCGAGAAGGGCCGCGAGCACGAGGTTGACGGCCCCCCGGGCGCCGCGGATCGCCGCCGCCCCGCTCGCTGGATCCACGATCTCGACGTAGGCCGGGTCGGCCAAGCCGGTGATTTGTGCTTGGTACAGCTGGGACAGGATGAACTGGTAGGCCTCGAGGTCGATTCGAGTCCGCGCCGCGAGCGCCAACAACTCGCTCTCGAGTCCCGGGAATTGGGCGCGCTGCGCCCGTAGTTCCTCCTCTTGGCTGGCGAGTAGGGTCAGGCGGCGCTCGACGTGTTCCAGGCTCGCTGTCGCGGCCGTCGCGAGTTGGCTCTGGAGTTCAACGATCTCCGCCCGCACCGCGGCGACCCGCGCGCTCCCTTCGGCCAGCCGCCGCTCATGTAGCATTACGCGCAACGCGGCCTGCTCGGCTTGGAGCCCTGTGATCGACTTCCTGACCTCCTGATTCGTCGTATTCGGCGGGAGCTGCGCGAGCACGGCGTCGAGGTCCGCATCGTCGATGCTGGTGTCCTGGATCTTGTCGCGGAGATTCGCCAACACCAGCTTCGCACGAAACTGTGCTTCTTTCCGGTCCGAGTCGCGCTGCATCGGGTTCACCAGAGTCTGCTCTTGACTCGCAAGACTGGTGAACTGAGTGCTCTCGAAGGCCCGCACGGCTGCGCGTGACTCGCCCAGCGTTCTAACGGCCTTGTCCAACTGGGCCTGGATGAACTGTTCGCGCGAGCCAGCGGATGTGCCGACCCTGTTCGCGCCATGCTCGCGAAGCGCTATTGCCGCCCGCGTTCAGAATCTCCGGTGCGAGCACCGGGTCGTAATGAATGAGGCTCACGTCGACGATGTTGGTCTCAGGACGCGTTGCAGCGGCAAACACGATGGAACTCGCAGCGGCGCGTGCCGGCAGCGTCTGCAGTTCGAAGACCCGCGGTAGCGCGGCCGGAATCCCCATCACCACGAAGTGCACGAAACCCGCATCCATAAGATTGCCAGCGGGCGCTTCTCCCAATAGGGCGCCATCCGCCGCCAGTAACTGGGCATGCGTCCCGCGAGCGTTGTAAGCCAGCCGGTACGACTGGAAGTCCGGGGTCTCTGGCGAAAGCCACACGCTTCGCATGATCAGAGACCGCGGCTCCTCGACTGGGACTCGAGCGAGCCTCATGCCGAGCGACTCGACGACTCGCTCTCGAATCGAAGCCGAGGTCAGGACCTGGATCTCCGACTGGATCGGATCGACGAAGAGGCTCATCCGGCCCATCGACTGGATGTTGACCAAGCCGCCGCTTTGGTCTTGCGGGTCGTTGACTTGCAGCACCACAGTCGCCGAGTAGGCTGGCCGCTCTCGGGAGGTGTCGCCCACACCGCAGAGGCCGTCGTAACGCAGCAGATGAGCAAGACGACGGAGAGGCTACGTGCGTTACCCATGGTCGTGTCGCTCCGGGGGAGTGTGATCTACTCGCCCCCGCTAACGACTAGGCGCGCGTGGCGAAGAAATCAAGGATCACATGTCGCGCCGCGACTTACTCGCCTTCGAGCCACCTTCGGTCCGCGGCGGAGAGGGAACTGCCACCTCTCATCTTCTCGAAGATCTTCACCGCCACCCAGCCCACAAAGAGCACCGGTGCGACCTTGAAGAGCAGGAAGAATGCAAGGCCGAAGGTCAGCGAGAACAGCGTGCCTACGATCGACAGCACCACGCTGGCCACGATCAAGGTCACCACTGCTACGGCGAAGAACGTGAGTAGTGTGCCGATCATGTAGTCCTCCTCGCGGAACTCATTCTGTTACTCTCAGCGGACCCACTCGACCACGACACTGCCAAACGCGGCGTCCAAGTCGATGGTAATCTTCCGGTCGGCGTCGTCCCAGTCCAGGGAGTAGTACGCGCCTCCCCGCTTGACCAGCCCTTCTGAATCCAGGGATACCAGGAAGCCGTCCTTCCTGAGTCTCACACCCAGACCCTCCGGGATGCGGAGCTCGAGCGCTCCGAGGCCCATGTCGATCGAGACGCGCGCGTCTCGCTGCCAACGGCCGGTGAAGTCCAGCGTGACCTGGCCCACACCTGCGTCGACTTCGATGAACTCGGCGTTGAGATTGCCCAAGTGCCGGACTTCGAACTCAGCTGCGCCGATCTCGAAGCGTGCCGCGGACATGACCACTGAGTTGGGCTCAGAGATGTCGATGGTCGACTGCGACGCACCCGTACTCAGGTCGAGCGCAGTCAACGCGAGCCCACCCAAGTCGATGTCTGCCCGTACCGCGCCGAACTCGAGATCCAGCTCCATCGGGATGCCTCGTGCGAGCTCGAGGTCGAGCTCCCCACTCTGCTTGCCTCGACCCACGTTGAAGCTCCTCCCGATAGACTCGACCCCCAGCCTGAGGCGGTCTCCCGAAAAGTCGGCGACCGGCTCGAATCGGTCTTCGTCATAGTGCAGGTTCATGCTGTAGAGCAGGCCTTCGGCCGTTGGGCGAACGGTGAGGCGACCCGCGGCGTACTCCACCAGGACTCGTACCTCTCGGTTGTCCTCGATCTGCCGCGACATCGTCACGTCCCGCCAGCTCTGGGCCGCGAGCAAGGTGGGCGCCACCACGGCGGCCATTATTACGGCTACGGATAGTGCTTTACGCATCGTCGTCATCCCCTTGGGCCTCTGCAGTTGCGCCTTCGACGTCCGCTTCCACGTCTTCGATATCCCCTTCCATCGCTTCTTCCCACGCGGCGTCCGCGTCGTACGGGGTCGACCATTCCGGGCGCTTACCCGCTCGGGTCAAGATCACCGCTCCAAACCCGATCTGGATCGCGAAGAAGGTGACGATGGACCCGGCGAAGACCAGCAGTCCCGCGAGGAAGCCCAGGAACGGCACGATCGAGACCACGTTCGCCGCCATATAGGCGAACATCAGCCCGAAGAGTCCGCCGAAGATCGTGTAGATGTGATTCGACTTCCGAATCCACCCTGTCCACGGATATTCGCTGTCGGCGAGCCACTCACCGGTGTTACGCGCAACCGCGAGGTACCCCATCACGCCAGCGGCACAGGCGGCCAGCGGAAAGAGGGGGAGCCAGACCACAGCAACGGGAATCCCGATAATCGAGACGGAGAGCGCGATGGCTCCCAGAATCCACACGGGAATCAGCAGGAGCGATCCTGCCAGCCCGACCATCGCCGAGCGTCCAGGGGCGCTTCGAGCGGTCTCGGCGATCGTATCCACCTTCGTGCCGGCGAAGGCGACCGCGCCAGCCCCGAGCAGCCCGAGAACCAAGATGCTGATCAGGTTCTTGAAGAGCTCACCCACACCTCTGAACACGGAGCGGAACGGGGCCATGAGCGAGAAGCCGTCGTCGTCATCGCTGAACTCCAGGCGGGTAACCTCGCGCAGTTCACGCCGCAACTGACTTCGAAGCTCATCCTGCAATTCTTCGCGGATCTCGCGTCGGATCTCGGTTTCGAGGACGCGCTCTTCGTCCAACAGGTAGAGCAAGCCGTCGTCTACGGTGCCGAGATTGCGAACCAGCCGCGCATCTGCCAGTCGAACCGCTCCACGGACTCGGCTGCGTTCGAGCAGCTCGAGCGTTCCATCCACCACCACCACGTCGCCGTCGACTTCGCCGCCGATACGTACATTGCCCTGGATCACCACCAGCGTGCCGTCCACCGTGGTGCCCTCGGGTACGTCGACATCCTCATCGATATGGAGGGCGAAGTCACCGCCCAGCCCGGAGAGGGCTTGTTGCATCAAGCCGAGCCGGCTCGTCGAGTTGAGCAGCAGCTGGAGCAGAGACCCCTCATCCCCGATGGACATCGACACGGTAGCGTCGTCGCTGCGAACCGTGACATCGAACGAAGACAGGGCGTCTTCCAACGCACGGTCCACTTCCTGTGCCAAGTCGGCCAACTCTCCCGCCAACTCGGCCGGAACCGACCAGTCCGAGAGCATGAGCGCGAGCTCGCCGTCATCCAGGGATCGGGCCTGGCCCAACAGGGACCACCACGCGGCCTCGAGCTGGTCACCGGGCTCGAATACGCCGACAGACTCTCCATCGATCAGGACCATGCCGTCTTCGAAGGTGATCTCGAGCGTGCCGTTCCCCGACAACTCGAGCCGGAGTGTCGCTTCCGACCGCCCGACCGCGACCTCCTTCGAGACGACGTCCCGAAGCTGAGCCTCGACGGCGGTGGTTGTTACCAGGAACGCCAGGCCGAAGGCCGTTAGCGCATTACGAAATAGATGCTTGGGCATATCGTCCATCCAAGGGATGGTTAGTGAAGACATGTTTGTAGAGCACGCGCAGTGCGAGCGCACACGCGGCCGTATATAGGAGAACGCCGCCGGCCACCACCAAGGGTGCCGCGGCGAGACCGTCGAAGAGGGAGAGGGCGCCGGACGACCGAACGCTCTCGAGAGCGAATGCGGAGAACGCGGTCCAGACTGCATTGGCGGCATCGCCGACCTGCCACCAGGCAAACGAAGCGAGCGCACTTGGCGTCAGCGTCGGGTGCGAGTACAGGGCGTAGAAGAGCGCTCCAGCCGTAACCGCCGGCGCCACCGCTACGCCCGAGATCGCCGCCCAGGTCTTTCGGGTCTGAGGTACGAGCCTTCTGGCCCCAGATGCGGCCCAAGAGGCAGCCTTTTGCCACGCGGGCACCGGTACGCGAGCAGCGATCCCAGCAGGCCGGCGCAGTCTGGAGAGTACCTGATGCGCGAAGTGTTCACCCGGATCGAGGCGCGGCAGTGCATTCAGCCCAACGAAGACGGCGCGCCAGGCTTCAACCTCCCGTTCGCAGTCCCCGCAAGAACTCAAGTGGCGCTCGATCCGCGCAACCTGCCGGGCGGCGATACGGCCCTCCAGCATTTCCTGCAGCCGGTCGGCGGTGATGTGCCGATCCGCCTGCCCCGGAACGAGTGCCGCGATCCTGTGCCTGATACGGGCGGCGAGCGGAAGCGGGCGATGAATCCTCACCCCCGCCATGACCCGGTCGTGGAAGCCCTCGACCGGATGCACCGAAGGCAGGTCGCGCAGTTCGGAGAATAGAGACCGCCAACCCTCCAGATCCGATGAGCAACGCGCGCAGGAGCCAAGGTGCCGCTCGACCGGCGGACCCTCCCCATCGGGGAGGTCGCCTTCGAGAAACGCCTGCAGAACCTCGGCGCTCAAATGCTCGCTGGGCATACCCGTCATTGGCCTGTACTTCGGTCAGTCATGCGGTCTCGACTAAGTAACGAATCTCTCGGCACCCCTACGGGGCCTCGATTCATGAAGTTTCATGAAAACGCCTTGTGGCGACATCGCGCGCGGAGGCCCGGAAACGGGCTTCATACAGCGGTTTTGTGCTTCGAAGGCATCCCTCATGAAACCAGGTAAGACAGACGTTTCTTAAGTTCGGCGCGCGCGCGGTGCAAGTACGTCTTCACGGTTCCCAAAGGGAGATCCATGATGTCCGCGATTTCGTCGTACGCATATCCCTCTACGTGACGCAGCAGGATCACGACGCGGTATTCTTCGCGGAGTTCCCCGATCGCCTCCTCGATCTGCCCGCCCAGTTCTCGATTCTCGACGAACTCATGCGGATTCTCGTCCTTGGATTCGAGGACCAGTTGAGACTGCGAAACCTCGTCGTCGGTGGTCGCGTGTGGTGATCCGTCGATCGAGATCGTATCCAGCTTGCGCTTGCGCAGGTAATCGATCGTGTGGTTGTTGGCGATTTTGAAGATCCAATTGCTGAACTTGTAACTGATCTTGTACGTGCCAATTGCGTTGAACGCGCGGATGAACGCCTCCTGCGCCAGGTCCTCCGCCAGGGTTCGATCACGAACCATCCGGTAGATGAGGGAGAACACAGGCCGCTCGTAGCGGGAGAGCAATTCCCGGAAGGCGGTTTCGCGGCCGGCCGCCGCGAGCGTTGCCAGCTCGCGGTCGTCGTGTTGTGCGTAGTCGAGAGCGCCCAGAGCGTCCGTGTCCTGCCTTGAGTGAGTGAGCTACCTAGCGGTGGCTCGGTTTCGGGCATTCCCGTAGCTTCTGCCCTTCTTCGACTTCGGCCGCTGTCGCAATCGAGCCTCCAAATCTAAGCCGCTGCGTCCCTCGCTGTCATGCCATCCGTACCCTCTGCCGCGCCCAAGCAAGGGGCCGAGCGACATCGTCAGGTCCAGACGATCTTCTCGGAGATCGCCCCGCGATACGACCTGCTGAACCATGTCCTGAGCCTGAATATCGACCGGTCATGGCGGAAGAAGGCCGTGAACCGGTTGCGATGGCAGGACTCGCCGAGCGGCGTCTACCTGGATGCGTGCTCGGGCACGTTCGATCTTGCGCTCGAGCTCGCTCGGCGGGGCGGGTTCAGCGGCCGAGTCGTCGCGTCGGACTTCGCCCAGCCGATGCTGGTACAGGGGGCGAGCAAGATCCTGCGTCATCCGATCGAGGCGGTCTGTGGCGATTCGCAGAGGCTCCCCTTTCCGGACGACACCTTTGCCGGTGCCACGGTCGGTTTCGGTGTTCGAAACCTCTCGCAGCTGAGCGCGGGTCTGGCGGATCTCGGTCGTGTGCTCCAGCCGGGCAGTCGCTTGGTGGTCCTCGAGTTCACGGTGCCGCCCAACCCGCTGATGCGCGCTGGGTACCACTTTTATTTCCGACACGTGCTCCCCGTCGTGGGGAGAATCGTCTCCGGTCACCCCTGGGCTTACACCTATCTACCGGAATCGGTGAAGGAATTTCCGGGTCCAAGCGACCTCGCGGCCCTCTTCGAGGCCGTCGGTTTCACCGAAGTGGGCTGGACGCTGTTGACCGGCGGCATAGCCGCGCTCCACTGGGGTTCGGCGTAGAAGGCGTCTAGCGGCGCACGTCCAGCACCGTGACCGGCCCGAGCGCCTCGATGGCTTCTCGGCCGATGCGCTCGGGGTCACCGACGATCAGGATCATCATGTCGGCAGGGCGCAGGTGCCTCGCAAAAGCGTCGTGTATACCCGCGGCGGTCACCCTGCGAACGCCTTCGAGGTACCGCTCGAGCCAGTCCCGAGGCAGGTCTTGGGCCACATAGAACATCGTGCGGGACACGATCCGCCCGGGCGTGTCGAAGTTGAACACGAACCCATTCACGATCCGCTCGATCGCGGTCTGAACTTCTCCGGCCTCCGGAGGCGCGGTGCGCAATCCCTCCATCGTCTCCAGGATCAACTCGATGGCGGGGATCGTGTTTTCAGGCCTCGTGCGCGTGATCGCCCCGAGCAGTCCGTCGTACCGCCTCGGCATCGTCCAGAGCGAAGAGGCCGAATACGCGAAGCCCTCTTCCGTGCGCACACGCGATAGGATGCGGCTGGAAAAGCCGCCGCCACCCAGGATCGAGTTTCCGATCGTCGCTGAGTAGTAAGACGGGTCGTCCGCGAGGTGCACGTCGGTCGTGTGCGCCATCACGATCACACTTTGCTCAAGATCCCTCTCGATCAGGTAGACCCCAGGTTCGTCGCGAATACTCGGGATGGGGGAGGGCGGAAGCGTGCCCTCGCATGGTGGAACCTTACGCACCAACGTCTCGAGCAGGGGGCGCATGTCCCGCCAGGTTACGTCGCCCGTCAGCCCCAGCACGAGGTTCTCCCGGCACACGACCCGCCGGTGTACCTCTGCGAGTCGCTGCGAAGAGAGCCGCTCGGACGACAGGTCGCTGGCGTCCATCTCCCACCCGACGGGGTGATCACCGTACAGAAGGCGATTGAACTCGGAGAAGGCCAGGCCACCGGGGTCGTCGCCGCGGCGACGTACGCTCTCTAGCTGCCTCCCTCTCCAGATCTCGACCTGCGTGGAGTCGAATGCCGGGCGGGCGAGCACAGACCCCCAGAGTTCGATCGCCGTTGGGAGATGCTCGACAAGGGTATTCATCGTCGCCGAGATGGCCTCGCCGGCTCCGCCGAACGATGTCTGGATCGCGTAGTATTCCAGAGCCTTGTCCACCGAGTCGGGCGACAGTTCGGTCGTGCCACCATAGCGAAGCTGTGAAGGCAGCGCGGTCCCGGCCGCGTAATATTCGCGTCCGAAAAGGCCGTATCCTCCGCGGAAACGGGCGTAGACGGATACGAGAGGGAGTCCGTGATCCTCGATCATGAGTACCGGCACGCCGTCGACGTCCCATTCGTCCGGCACGGGGGGGCGGAAGTCTATGGGCGGATAGTCGAGGGCTTCCACAGCTCGTCGGCCCATGTCTCGCTGGCCATGCAGCGCAGGCGCATGCGACGCCAAGAGAGCGAGGACGAGCAGCACGCTCGGCGCGGCCCCCCTCACGTGCCTTCCTTTTTGACCAAGGTCGCCACGGTGCGGTTTTGCTGCGTCAGGTAGTCGCGTGCCATGCGTTGCACATCGTCCGCCGTCACGGCCCTCAGGCGGTCGGAGAATCGGAACGTCTCTGTCCAGTCCCCGAAGAGCGACAGCGACTCCGCGAGCTGAAATGCCAGCCCGAGGTTGGACTGGATGCGCCGGATGGAGCCCGCGGCGATCTGGTTTCTGACCCGTTCCAGCTCGTTTTCCTCGGGCCCGTCCGTGGCGAGTCGCGCGATCTCTTCGTAGATGGCGAGTTCGACCTCCTGCGTGGTGTGCGGCGCGAGGGGGCTCGCGCTGATTTGCAGGAGTTGCGGATAGCGGCTGCCCGGCCCCAGTGAGGCGAAGACACCACCCGAGATCTGATCCTCGAGCACCAGTCGACGATGCAGCCTCGAGGTGCGCCCACCCGTGAGCACCGAAGTGAGGATCGCCAGCGCGGGCGCGTCGGCATGGACCCCGGAAGGCACGTGCCATCCGATCCGTAACGATGGCTCCGCGTCCCATTCCACGACCACGCGCCGCTCACCCAGTTGCTTCGGCTCGACCGATGTGACCGGAGCGGGCGTCCCGCCGCGTGGGACCGGGCCGAGGTACTCACGAGCCCAGCGCTCGACCTGGTCCGGGTCGATGTCTCCCACAATGGCGACGACCGCGTTGTTCGGGCCGTAAAAGCGACGATAATACGACTCGACGTCCGACCGACTGATCGCCTCCAGGTCCGACATGTAGCCAACCACGGGGACGCCGTAGGGGTGCATCGTGAATGCCGCCGCGAGATGAGCTTCGTACAGCATTCCGCCAGGGCTGGTTTCCACGCGCATGCGTCGTTCCTCCGTGACCACGTCTCGTTCGGAGTAGTACTCACGGAAGACGGGGTTCAGCATGCGGTCGGCCTCGAGCACGAACCACAGCTCGGTCCGGTTGGACGGTAGCTCGACGAAGTACATCGTGGATCCCGTGCTCGTGGTAGCGTTGAGGCCTTGGGCTCCCGCGCGGGTGAGGATCCGGTCAAATTCGTTGGCTTCCACGAATACCCGGGCGCTGTCTTCCAGCGCGGCGATCCGGTCGTCGAGGCGACCGACCGTCGCGACGTCCCCGGCGGCGCGGGCGTGCACGAGCGTGTCGTGCGCCGCGTCCATCAGCGGAAAGAGCCCGAGCTCGGCGTCCACGTCCTTCGTGCCAACGGTCGTCGTGCCCTTGAAGAGCATGTGCTCCAACAGGTGCGCGATCCCCGTACTGCCGAGGCGTTCGTTGACGCCGCCCACGCCGAACTGCACGACGAACGACACGGTGGGGGCTCCCGGGCGTGGTAGGATCAAGAGCCGCATTCCGTTGCCCAGGGTCACCGGTCGTACCGGCAGTCGCTCTCCTGGGGACAGCTGCGCCGACGCGGGTTGGTAGGCAAGCAACGAAACCATGCACGCGACGACGACTCGGCCCACCGAGCGACGCAGAAGCTGCTGCGGTGGCCGGCGCCCTGGCGCGCCTGTCCTAGAGTGATCTCTCACTGTCCGGGCTCCGGCTGGCACGTCGGGCAGTAGAACGCTGAGCGATTCGCAAAGACGATGCGCGCGATCTGAGAAGCACACCTCGAACAGGGTTCGTCGTCCCGGCCGTACACGTAGAGTCGGCGAGCGTATTCCCCCGGTTTCCCGTCCGCGTTCAGGTAGTCTCGAATCGTGGTTCCTCCGGCGCGGATCGCGTCCCGGAGCACTCGCCGGATCGCGCGATGAAGCGCCGCGGCCTCGCTTCGCGTTACTTGGCGCGCCTCGCGACGCGGATGGACGCCGGCGAGGTAGAGGGCTTCGTTGGCGTATATGTTGCCCACGCCCGCGATCCTCTTCTGATCGAGTAGCCAGGAGCGGACGGGTGCTCGTGAGCGTTGCAGCCCGTCGAAGAGGTCTCGCGCGCGGTACTGCGGCTCGAGCGGTTCAGGACCAATGCGCGCCGATCGAATCAGCCAATCTTCGTCGCTGAACGCTTGCACCGACCCGAAGCGGCGCGTGTCGTCGAAGACGAGAAGGGCCCCGCTCTCGAATCGAAATCTCACCGCGGGATGGCTGGGGCGGCCACCGCCTCGCGGGGTGGAACGAAACGGCAGCAGGCGACCGGTCATGCCGAGATTCACGGCGATCACCTGGCTCCCTTCCAGCCGGATCAAGACCTTCTTGCCCCGCCTGCCGATGGCATTGATGCGGCGTCCGCAGACAGATCGCACGAAGTCCCGCTTGGGTTGTCCGAGAATGTCGTCGTGCAAGACTTCCACCCGTCGAATGCGCTCTCCGAGAACCGACGCCCGCAGCCCGCGTGCGATGGTCTCGGCTTCGGGAAGCTCAGGCAAGCTCACCCGTCGCGGTTCGCTGCTGGCGCAGGCCTTCTCGCCAACCGATGTCGGCTCGGAAGAAGGCGCCGTCGAATTCGATTCGATCTGCCGCGGCCCGGCTCGCCTGAGCGGCCGCGGTAAAGTTCGAGGCTACGGAGGTGACCGAGAGCACGCGGCCCCCGCTGGTGAGCAAGCGTCCCTCGTCGGTCCTCGTCCCCGCGTGGAACACGATACAATCGTCCGACTCCAGGTCGTCCGGGATGGAAATCGTCTTTCCCTTCTCGTAGCTCTCCGGGTAACCCCCAGACGCAACCACCGTCGTGACCGCGGCGCCGGTTCGTGCCGCCGCGACGCCCGACTGGAGGCTGCCTCCTTCGGCTACTGTTTTCATCAGATCCAGGAGTGAGTCCTTCATCATCGGGAGCACGACCTGCACCTCCGGGTCACCGAATCGGCAGTTGAACTCGACCACCTTCAGGCCCGCGTCGGTCTTCATGATTCCGGTATAGAGGATTCCACGGAACGGAGCGCCGCCTGCGGACATCGCCTGCAGCGTCGGCTCGATAATACGGCTGCGGACCTCGGCGATGACCGAGTCGGTCGCGATAGACACCGGAGCGTACGCGCCCATACCTCCGGTGTTGGGGCCCGTGTCGGCCTCTCCTACCCGCTTGTGATCCTGAGACGGCTGAAGGATCACGGCGTCCACGCCGTCGGTGACCGCCAGGATCGAGAGCTCCTCGCCGTCCATGAAGTCCTCGATCACTACCTCGCGCCCAGCCTCGCCGAAGGTGAGATCGCCGAGCATCGCGCCCAGAGCCTCGAGCGCCTCGTCCTCCGTCATGCAGACGATGGCCCCTTTGCCTGCGGCCAGCCCGGACGCTTTCACGACGATGGGTGCGCCACGCTCCCGCACCCATTGTTGCGCACCCGCCAGATTCGAGAACGTGCGGTACTCAGCGGTGGGTACGCCCGCATCCCGCATCAAGTCCTTTGAAAACGCCTTGCTCGACTCGATGCGCGCGGCTTCCTCGCTCGGCCCGAAGACCGAAAGGCCCTTGTGCTCGAAGCGGTCTACGATGCCTGCCGCCAGCGGCGCCTCGGGCCCTACCACGGTGAGATCGATGCGATGGGACGACGCCCATCCGGACAGCGCTTCGATGTCGCCGGCGCCGATGTGGACCGCGGTGCAGAGCGGAGCCATGCCACCGTTGGGCTGCGTTGCGAAGAATTCGGCGTCGGGGGCGTCTCGACGAAGCTTCCAGAGAAGGGCATGCTCGCGCCCACCGTTACCTACGATCAGGATTCGCATGTGGCAGAGTCTATGCACACGGGCGGGAAAAAAATAGGCGGCCGGGCTGCCGCCCGACCGCCGCATTTTCTCGGGTGAGGCCCCGATGTCGCACCCGATATCGGGCGGCCTCCGGAAGCTTACTTCTTGAAGCCGCTCATGAAGTCCGAGCCCATGCGCTTGGCTGCGTCCGCCATGTTGTCGACGAAGTCCTTCGCGTCGTCACGATACGACGTGGCGGCGGACTTGAGGTCCTCCGAGTAAGCCGGATCGGGCTCACCCCGTCGCGGATATTCGCCGCGCACGACGCGGTCGTAATCGCCGGTCTCGATCCACGCCCGGAGTTCGCTCACGCGAATGGCGTAGAACGGGTGTGTGGCACCGAGGATCGAGAGAACCTTGAAGACCTGATCGACGACATCGCCACCGTCTCGGTATTCTTCGGCTTGAATGATGTAGTCCTGCAGGTTCGTCTCATCGTCCTCACCGCCTCCTGCCATTTTCAGCATCGTGCTGAGCACGATCTCCGGATCCTGAACCGTGAGCAGGCCCGCCCGGTCTGCCGAGAGTTCGGACTTGCGCTGCCACTCGAGCAGCGCAACGAGGACAACGCGTGCCGCGAGCCCGACGATGGGGAAGCCCATTTGCGCGAAGTCGAGCAGGAGCTGCGTCATCGTCTTGTAGAGAACGTGATCGCTCATGATGTGGCCGACTTCGTGGCCGATCACGTAAGCGAGTTGGTCGTCCCCGAGCAGCCGCACCGTACCCGAATTGAGGATGATGAACGGTTCGTTCATTCCCCAGGCTCCCGCGTTGACCATCGGAGTCTGCGAGATGAAGAGCTCATATTCCTCGGGAGCGTCGAGCGTTTGCAGGCACTCTTTGTAAAGCTCGTAGACCCTGGGGAACTGATTCGGGCCGACCTTCACGGAACTCGCCTGGAAACTCAGGCGAAAATATTTCTCGGGGACGTAGCCGAAGATCTTTCTGACCACCTCGTCGAAGACCGGAATCCGCCGAAGTGCCTGCAGCGCGGCCTTGTCAGCCGGGTGCTCCCAGGCGTGCGGCGCGATATCGGTCAGGATGCGGCGCGCTCTCGCCCCGCCGTCCTGGGCCCCACCACTCCCGGTGCCGGGCCCATCGTCGCCCGTCTGGTCTACGGTGCCGTCCTGATCGTCCGCCATGTCTCTCTATCCTCAGTTGCGTTTAGAAGCCCTTCCGCGCGTTCGGCGAGAGGGATGCCAACGCTCGCAGCCCCTTACGGGGGCCCCAGACTCCTGGTTTCACCCTCCGAGGACCCGTTCGAGATCCTCGATGAGATCGGCTTCATCCTCTACTCCAACGGACAAGCGCACCAGGCCGGGCGTGACCCCCATCGCCTCGCGACGGTCCTCTGGCACCGATGCGTGTGTCATGAGCGCGGGTACGCTGATGAGAGATTCGACCCCGCCCAGGCTCTCCGCAAGCGCGAAGATGTGAAGATGCTCGGTCAGCGCTTTGGCGCGTTCGAGCGTGCCCACGTCAACGGACACCATGCCGGTGAAGCCGATCATCTGGCGCGCGGCCAGTTCGTGTTGCGGGTGGGACTCGAGCCCAGGATAGAGCACTCGGTCGACAGCCGGGTGATCCTCGAGGTATCGAGCAACCGCGAGCCCGTTCTGATTGTGTTGCCGCATACGCAGATGAAGGGTCTTGATGCCGCGCAGAGTGAGCCAACAGTCCATGGGGCCCGGCACGCCTCCAGTCGACTTGCGGATGAAGAACAGCTCCTCAGCCAGCTCTTCGTCCTCGACTACGACCAGACCACCGATCACGTCCGAGTGTCCGTTGATGTATTTCGTCGAGGAGTGGACCGAGAAGTCCGCTCCGATTTCGAGGGGTCGCTGGTTGTACGGGGAAGCGAAAGTGTTATCGACGGAAAGCAGTGCTCCCGCGTCGTGCGCGAGATCCGCGGTCTCTTTGAGGTCGCACAGGCGCATCATCGGGTTCGTGGGCGTCTCGACGTGCACCAGCTTCGTGTTCGGCCTCATCGCGGCGGCGATCGCGCCCGGGTCGCGCGTATCCACGAAACTGAATTCGATGCCGAGACGGCTGAGCACATGATTGAACATGCGCGTCGTACCGCCATAGGTGTTCTCCTCGCTGACGACATGGTCCCCGGCCGAGAGCCGTTTTACGATCGCCTCGATCGCGGCGAGCCCAGACGAGAAAGCCACCCCTCGCGTGCCATTCTCGAGCGCGGCGATGTTGGCCTCGAGGGCCTCCCTCGTCGGGTTCGCGGTCCGGCCGTAGTCATAGCTCCCCTGTTCGGGTTCTCCGACCGCCGGTTGCACATACGTCGAGGTTTGGAAGATCGGGGTCATGATCGCCCCGGTGGTCGGCTCGGGCTTCACGCCGGCGTGCACCGCCAGCGTCCCGAAACGCAGGCCTTCTTTGGACCCTTCAGCCATGGGCGTCACTCATGCGCTGATTCGCTCGCTCGTTCGGGGATTCATGCCGGACTTCGTGCGGGAAGTCCGGGCCTCGTGTCTTCCGCGGGCGATGCCACGCGGGAGTGCGTAAATCTAGGGAAGTCTGACCGAGGCCGGGTAGCCCCTTAGACAGGGTCGTCGCCGCCCAGGTCGGATTCCTGGAAGCGCAAGATGTCGGCGCTCTACGTTGACGGGTTCAGTCCGGCTGGGTGAAGTTTTGCGACTACGTTTCGGGCGCGAAGACCGCGCCGGAACTCTGCCAGTGCCGGGCCACGCGAGGGCTTCAGTGCCGATGCGAATTCCGCAGGATCTGATCGTGAGCGTTTCGGGCGTTCGCGGACGCGTCGGAGCCCCGCTCACGCCTGAATTGATGGCGGGCCTCGCTTCTGCCTTCGGCGCCTTCGTGAGGCGCGAGAGTGGGGACGGTCCCGTGTTCGTTGGCCGAGACTCGCGCACCTCGGGACCCATGTTCGTGCGCGCGGTGGTCGCGGGCTTGCAGTCGGTGGGCGTGCCGGTGATCGACCTGGGCGTCGTGCCGACGCCAACGCTTCTCCTGGCGGTCGAGCGAAGCGACGCCATCGGCGGGATGTGTGTCACCGCGAGTCACAATCCGGCCGAGTGGAACGCGCTTAAGCTGGTGTCGCGAGAGGGCATCTTCCTCGACGCCGATCTGTCGTCCCGGTTCAGGACATTCCTCGTCGAGGAGGAGCCTGAGCGCGTCTCGTGGGACGCGATCCCGGGGCTCTCCGAAGATCCGGACGCTTGGCCGCGCCATCTCGAAGCGATCCTGTCGCTGCCGTACCTCGACGTGGCGGCGCTGCGTGCGCGTCGCATCCGCGTCGCCCTCGACTGCGTGCACGGGGCGGGTGGCCCCGTCATGTCGGACTTACTGGCGGCGCTGGGTTGTATCGTCGAAGGCATCGGGATGAAGCCGGACGGGCTCTTTCCCCGAGACCCCGAACCGACCGCAGCCAACCTCACGGCGCTCGGGAGCCTGGTCCGTGAATCAGGCGCCGAGATCGGGCTCGCAGTGGACCCCGACGTCGACCGTCTCGCGCTGGTGGACGAGACGGGTCTCGCGATGGGCGAGGACCTCACGCTGGCGCTCGCGTCTGTCGCGGTGCTGGAGCGAACGCCCGGACCGGTGGTCACCAACCTTTCGACGAGTCAGGTCGTCGAGGACGTAGCGCGCGCGTACGGCGTTCGGGTTGTGCGAGCGCCCGTGGGAGAAGTGAACGTCGCGCGCCGAATGCAAGTCGAAAACGCGGTGGTGGGAGGTGAGGGGAACGGCGGCGTGATCCTGCCCGCCTTGCACCACACGCGCGACGCGCCCCTCGCCGCGGCCCTCATCTTGCAACACATTGTCGACGAAGGGGTTAGTGCCTCGGCGGCGGCGGCGCGATGGCCCTCCTACTCGATCGTGAAAGTGAAGGTCGCCTTCCCACGAGAGGCCCTGCCGGAGGCGTACGCCGCTCTGGAGCAGGATCTCGAGGCGGAGGGCGTGGATCGGACGGACGGCCTTCGTCTCGCGTGGCCCGGAAGAGGGGCCTGGTTGCACGTTCGCCCCTCGGGCACCGAGCCGGTCGTGCGATTGATCGCCGAAGCGCGCGAGCAGGATCATGCGCGCTCGTTGGTAGATAGAGCCGCGGCGCTTTTGGGTGGGGTCGCCTGAACGCGGCTAGGAAAGAATTCACGATACTGAGACTTAGGAGAGTGAGCATATGTGCGGAATCGTCGGATACGTAGGCCCCAAGGAGGCCGCCCCGATTCTGCTGCAGAGCCTCAAGAGACTCGAGTACCGCGGGTACGACTCGGCGGGCCTCGCGCTCTTGAATGGGCGCGGTGTTCAAGTGCTAAAGCGCCAGGGCAAGCTCTCTGAACTCGAGCAGGCGGTTGCCGAGCATGCGCTGCAAGGGGCCTCGGGCGGGCCCTTGACCGGCACCTGCGGTATCGCGCACACGCGTTGGGCCACGCACGGCGCCCCCAATCAGGTCAATGCCCACCCGCACTCGTCCGAGAACGGTGACATCGCTCTCGTCCACAACGGGATTTTCGAGAACGCCGACGGCATTCGCGCTCAGCTCATGGAGGAGGGCTACTCCTTCACCTCGGAGACCGATACCGAGGTGGTCGTCCACCTCATCGATCACCTCTGGACCGATGGTATCCCCATGGAGAAAGCGGTCGCCGCCGCGTTGCGCACGATGGACGGGGCCTACGGTATCGCCGTCGTTTCGAGCCGCGATCCGAACAAGATCGTGGTGGCTCGCAATGGTTCCCCGTTGTTGATCGGTGTCGGGCAGAACGGCGAGATGCTCGCGGGCTCCGACGCTTCGGCGGTGATCGCGCTTACGCGTGATGTCGTCTACCTCGATGACGGCGACTATGCTGTGCTCACGCCCGACGGGTACCGCACCTACAAACTGGGTGGCACTGAGGTGGATCGCTCGGTGCACGAGGTGACCTGGGATCTGGAGTCGATGGAGAAGGGCGGCTACGAGCACTTCATGCTCAAGGAGATCTTCGAGCAACCGTCCTCGCTGCGCGACGTCATGCGGGGCCGTCTGCTGGAAGAGGAGGGGAACGTTCGACTCGGTGGGATCGAGAATCACCAGTTCGACCTGGGACGTATGAGGCGCATCGTGACCACCGCCTGTGGGACGAGTTGGCACGCCGGCCTGGTTGGTGAATACATGCTCGAGGAGCATGCGCGCATTCCGGTCGACGTCGAGTACGCTTCAGAGTTTCGGTATCGGAACTCGGTCTTGGAGGAGGGCACGCTCGCGCTCGCGATAAGCCAATCCGGGGAAACTGCGGATACGCTCGCGGCGCTGCGCGAAGCGAAGCAGCGTGGCCTCTCCACGATGGGCATCGTCAACACCGTCGGCTCCACCATCGCACGGGACACCGACTTCGGGCTCTATCTGCACGCGGGCCCCGAAATCGGCGTGGCATCCACGAAGGCGTTTACGAGCCAAATCGTGGCGCTCGCGATGTTCACCCTCTATCTCGGGCGTCGCCGACACCTGTCGGTCTTGCAGGGCCGGGAGTTCGTGCACGCGCTGCGCGGCCTGCCGGACAAGGTGGAGGAGGTGCTGCAACTGAACTCGCAGATCCAGGCGTTGGCTGCGGACTATTCCGATGTCGGCAACTTCCTCTATCTGGGGCGCGGTTACCAATTCCCGGTGGCTCTCGAGGGGGCGCTCAAGCTCAAGGAAGTGAGCTACATCCACGCCGAGGGCTACCCCGCGGCCGAGATGAAGCACGGGCCCATCGCGCTCATCGACGAGGACATGCCGGTCGTCGTGCTCGCCCCCCGCGACCCCGTATATCATAAGGTGGTTTCCACCATCGAAGAGGTGAAGGCGCGCCACGGACGCATCATCGCCGTGGTGAGCGACGATGCCCCTGAGCTGCGGAACAAGGTGGATCACATCATTCGTGTGCCGCAGACCATCCCTGCGCTGTTGCCCGTACTCACGACGGTGCCGCTCCAACTGCTCGCTTACCACATGGCGGTCCTGCGCGGCGCGGACGTCGACCAGCCGAGGAATCTCGCGAAGTCCGTCACCGTCGAGTGAGGGTGCTGCTGCAGAGGGTTGCACGCGCCGCGGTCCGCGTCGACGAACGGACGATCGGCGAGATCGGGCGAGGGCACCTGCTGTTCGTCGGATTCCGGTCAGAGGACCGCGTGGAGCAGGTCGCATGGATGGCCGAGAAGGTGCTCGGGCTCCGAGTCTTTCCGGACGACGAGGGCAAGATGAATCGCTCGGTGGAGGACGTGGCAGGCGACCTCCTGGTGGTCAGCCAGTTCACGTTGTACGGCGATACTCGCAAGGGACGGCGTCCCAGTTTCGTCGGCGCGGCGCCGCCGGAGATCGCGGTTCCGCTCTACGAGCAATTCGTCGACGCGCTGCGTGGCCGGACGGGGGGGCGGGTCGAGACCGGAGAATTCGGGGCCATGATGGACGTCGAGCTAGTGAATCAAGGACCTGTGACCCTCATGCTCGAGCGGGAATGACGCCCCGCCTCATCCTTGCCTCCGCTTCACCGCGCCGGAGCGATGTGCTCACCCAGCTGGGACTCGATCATGTCGTGCTGCCCGCAGCGGTCGACGAGTCGTATCGGGAGGGTGAGACGCCGACCGAGCACGTCGAGCGGCTCGCTCGCGCCAAAGCGACGACGGTCACCCGTGGCGAGTCGGGTGCGTTGGTCATCGGCGGTGATACCGTCGTGGTCGACGGAGCGCGCGTTCTGGGGAAGCCAATGGATGAGCGCTCGGCGGTCGACATGCTGCTCTCGCTCGCCGGCCGCAGCCATGTCGTTCTGAGCGGAATCGCCTTGGCCGGGGCGCACGGGATCTCGAGTCGTGTCGCCGCCACGGAGGTGCGCTTCCGCGATATGTCCCGGGACGAGGCGCGTTCCTATGTCTCGACGGGTGAGCCGCTCGACAAGGCCGGTGCCTACGGCATTCAAGGCCGCGGGGCGGCGTTGGTCGCGGCGATCGACGGGGACTACTATTCCGTCGTGGGCTTCCCGGTCGACGCCTTCCTCGACGTACTCCGAGAGGCCGGATGGCGGTACGACTTCGGGCGTATCATTCCCCTCGAACCGAGAGACCGATGAGCATTCCCTCCGTGCTGGCGATCGATCAAGGCACCACCGGTACGACCTGTCTGGTACTGGGGCAGGACGGATCAGTGCTGGGTCGGTCCTATTCCGAGTTCACGCAGTACTTCCCCCACCCGGGTTGGGTCGAGCACGACGCCAACGAAATCTGGGACGTTACTCGCCGCGTTGCGCGCGAGGCGTTGGATGCCGCGTCGACCGCCGACGTGCGCGCGATCGGAATCACGAATCAGCGCGAGACCGTGGTCCTTTGGGACCGAGAGACGCTGGAGCCTCTACACCGCGCCATCGTGTGGCAGGACCGTCGCACGACCGATATTTGTCGGGACCTGAAGGCGGGTGGCCACGAAGCGGAGGTCCAGTCCCGGACCGGACTCGTGCTGGACCCGTATTTCTCGGGCACGAAGGTCAGCTGGATGCTCGAGGAACATCCCTCGCTGCGCGCGCGCGCTGAAGCCGGCGAGCTGGCCATGGGGACGATCGATACCTGGCTCATCGCGCGCCTCACCAACGGACGCGTGCACGCTACGGACCCCACCAACGCCTCGCGCACCCTGTTGTACCACCTCACCGAGACCGAGTGGGATCCTTGGTTGCTCGATTTGCTCGGCGTACCTCGGGCACTGCTTCCGGAGGTGCGCCCGAGCGCGGGGGACTTCGGCACCTGTCTGGGGGAGCACCTCGGCATCGATGTACCGATCGCGGGCGTGGCCGGTGACCAACAGGCCGCGCTCTTCGGACAGGGCTGTTGGGATGCCGGCCTCGCGAAGAACACCTATGGCACGGGGGCCTTCCTTCTGCTCAATACCGGTTCGGAGGCAGTCCCGTCCACGCGAGGCTTGCTCACGACCGCGGCCTGCAACGCCGAGGGCGGCCTCGCCTACGCTCTGGAGGGGTCGGTCTTCGTGGCGGGGGCCGCGCTTCAGTGGCTGAGGGACGGTCTGGGCTTACTCGACTCTGCCCCCGACTCCGAGGCGATGGCCGAGGCGTTGGAGGACAACGGCGGCGTCTACTTCGTGCCCGCCTTCGTGGGTCTCGGCGCGCCGCACTGGGAGCCGGATGCGCGTGGAATGCTCGTCGGGCTTACGCGTGGCACGACGAAGGAGCACTTGGCGCGGGCGGCGCTCGAGGCGATGGCGTTCGGCACGGGGGAGGTGCTGGCGGCGATGGAGGCCGACTCAGGAGTGGAGACTACGGAGTTGCGCGTGGACGGCGGGGCGGCGCTGAACGACTGGCTGATGCAGTTCCAGGCCGACCTTCTCGGTGTGCCCATCCGCCGGCCTGCGCTGGTCGAGACCACCGCGCTAGGCGCGGCGGGGTTGGCGGGCATCGCGAGCGGCGTTTGGGCGAGTGCCACTGATTTCCTGGGGGCTCAGGAGGGAGAGAGGCACTTCGACCCGAGCTCGGATGAGGGGGCTCGGGCGCGGTTGACAGGGGACTGGGATCGTGCGGTTCGCGCGGCCGTGCGCTGGGCGCAGGACGGGTGAGAACCGAGCCTCGCGTGGAGCGTCCGCTTCGGGTGGCGGTCATCGGTGCCGCCGAGGCGAGCGACTCGCAGTACTCGGACGCAGAGTCTCTGGGTCGAGCACTCGCCGAAGCTGGTGCCGCGGTGGTGTGCGGAGGCTACGGCGGTGTGATGGAAGCCGTCGCACGGGGCGCGGCAGAGGCGGGAGGTCTCACGGTCGGCATCCTGCGCGGCATGCGGGCCGGGGACGCCAACCCGTGGATCCGTGTCCCTCTGCCGACCGGGCTCGGAGAGGCTCGCAACGCGCTCGTCGTTGCCGGAGCGGAGTCGGCCGTGGCGGTCGGCGGCGAGTGGGGAACGCTCTCGGAGATCGCTCTGGCCAAGAAGATGGGCCTGGACGTAGGCACATTGGGGGTGCCGCCCGCCGAAGGCCTCGGGCTCCCGGCATTACCCGACCCGGGAACAGCGGCGCTATGGGCGCTGGAGCGCGCGGCCGCATATCGAGAGGGAGGGTGATGTCGGTCCCCATGGGGACCTCTCCGTAGGGGATTTCCCGGACTGGTCGCCGCGGGCCTCATTCGGCTAGATTACACCCGGATTCGAAGGCTACAGGCAAGGACGCGATTATGAATAAGAACGGCCGTTTCATGGTTGGGCTCGTCGGGGTCGCGGCGGTGGTCACGTATCTGATCTGGACCGGCGTGAGTGAGACGATGGTGTACTACCTCACCCCGGTAGAACTCATGGCGCGCGTCGAGGCGGATCCGACGTTCCACGACGTGGGCATCAAAGTCAGCGGCCAGGTGGTCGAGGGCAGCTACCAGCGCGTGCCAGGCGAGTTGCTCCACACCTTCCGCGTACACGACCTGGCGGACGAGTCGGTGACCTTCGCGGTCGAGTACCGTGACGCGCTGCCGGACACCTTTTCGGAGGACGTCGAGGTTGTGCTCGAGGGCCGACTACGTGCGGACGGGATCTTCGAAGCGAGGACGCTGCTGACCAAGTGCGGTAGCCGCTTCGAGGCTGCTGCGCCCGAGGCGCCGGCTGCGTGACCGTTCTCGGCGAGTTCGCCCTCTGGGTCGCGCTCCCCGTAGCGATCTGGGGGATGGCCCTCGGATTCATGGGGGGCCGCACCCAGCGCGGGGATCTCGTCCTCAGCGCGGAACGGGGTGTTTACGCGGTCTTCTTCCTGCTGATCCTGGCCTCGTTGGGGGTCAGCGCGGCGTTCCTGGGGGACAAGTTCGAGTACTGGTACGTGTATGCCTACTCGAATCGCGAGCTCGAGCTCTTCTACAAGGTGACGGGTCTCTGGGCTGGTCAGCGTGGCTCGCTGCTTTTCTGGGCGCTTCTGCTGGCCTTCTTCTCCAGCGTCTGCGTCTTCATGAACCGCGACAAGAACCGCGAGTTCATGCCCTATGTGGCGGCCGTGCTACAGAGCATCCTTCTGTTCTTCATCGTCGTTCTGCTCTTCGCGGACGTGAACCCCTTCGAGAGGCTGGCGTTTACACCGGCGAACGGTATGGGGCTGAATCCGCAGCTCCAGAACTACTGGATGACGATTCATCCGCCTACGCTCTACTTGGGCTTCACGGCGTTCACGATCCCGTTCGCGTTCGCCGTGGCGGCGCTTCTGAACGGGCGGCTCGACGCGCGCTGGATTCACCTGACGCGCAAGTGGATCCTGCTCTCGTGGCTCTTCCTCTCGGTCGGGATCATTTTCGGTATGCGCTGGGCGTACGAGGAGCTCGGCTGGGGCGGATACTGGTTCTGGGATCCAGTCGAGAACGCCTCGCTACTGCCATGGCTGACCGCGACGGCCTTCCTCCACTCGATCCAGATCCAGGAAAGCCGAGGCATGTTGAGGGTGTGGAACATGTCG
>Ga0066376_10000335_pt1 | contig 42387 bp, 41 predicted proteins | sample Knorr_S15_td_Bot_FD_77009 | JGI IMG/M metagenome (GOLD analysis project Ga0066376, IMG submission 77009) | Marine microbial communities from Southern Atlantic Ocean transect - Knorr_S15_td_Bottom_ad_5009_LV_A | ecosystem: Environmental > Aquatic > Marine > Oceanic | place: Southern Atlantic... | reverse complement strand
TGGCATGCCTGATTGATGATGCTGGTGGTGATCATCGTGCAGGTGTCGATGTGTGTGGCTGATTTCGTCGTGATGATGCATCAGCTCCAGGGGGTCAGTGTGGGGCCAGAGCCAGGCTCCGAGTAGTCCGGATATCACCACCATGGTGCCTAATATCAAACCGGTCACACTGATACCAAACGACAGGCCCAATTGCCCGGCCAGGGGATAAGCAATCATCCAGCAGGCATGAGTCAGTGAAAACTGTGCGGAAAAATATGAAGCTCTGTCTGATGGGTTGGATGAGCGATTAACTACTCGACCTGCAGGTGTCTGCACCAGAGACCAGCCTAAACCAATAAAAAACCAGATGAGTAACAACTCCCGGAACCCTGGATTGATAGTGACCGAGATGAGACCCATTGCCATTAGCGCAGAGCCGAGCAGCATCACGGTTCGATCCTGAACATATCCCAGAATCTTTGGCATTGATAAAGCTGCAATCATAGAGCCAGCGCCGGATGCTGCCAGTGCCAGCGCCACATCGGTTTCGGTACCCCCCAGTTGGTTTCTGACGTACACCACGGTGTTAACGATAATCATCGCGCTGGCACAGGCGACTCCGAAGTAAATGCATAGCATGGCGCGCAATCTTGGGGTCTTCAGGTAGGCTCGTACACCAAAACTGATTTCATGCCAGACACCGCCGGGGCGTTCAGCTGTGTCATACACTGGCAGCAGGGTTATCAATATCAGAAATGCAGAACAGACGAATGCCCCGGCGTTCGCCACGAATAAGGTATCGTAAGAAAAAAACAGTAAAGCCAGTCCAGCCAGCATTGGGCTCAGAAGGTTCTCGAGATCATAGGCCAGACGTGAATAGGTCAGTGCGCGGGTATAAGTCCGCTCATCGGGCATCAATTCTGGAATGATTGATTGGTAGACAGGCTTGAATCCGGCGGAAAATGTATTCAGGAGAAATATCAGCAGGTAGATCTGCCAGACTTCATCGACAAATGGCATCGCCAGTACAGTCGCGGCGCGCAATAAATCGAGACTTATCAGATAACGTTTACGATTGAACCGGTGCGCAATACCGCCGAATAGCGGCGCAAAGATCACATAGGCGAACATCTTGACGGCGAGTGCCTGACCCAACACAACACCGGCGTGACCTCCCGCTAGATCATAAGCCAATAGTGCCAGAGCCACCGAGGCAAGACCGGTACCCAGTAATGCGATGATTTGTGCAGCGAATAATTTTCTGAATGCCCGGTTGGTGAAGGGGGATTCTTCGATTGGTTTGTGGCTTGTATCAGACACTAGCATCTACGCAATATACCACTTGGGATGCGACCTTCGTGCCAGGTTTAAGCCTTCGGATTTTCAAATTCCCTGATGACCGCAGAAATTGTCTAATTCCCCGCAGGTGCTGTGCCTGGCATTCTAATCAAATAGGTCCGTACTTGATTTGTTTACCCAGAGCAATTCTGTAAAAAACCGGTACGGCAATCAACGTAAGCAGGGTTGCAAAGGCGAGGCCGCTCATGATGCTAACTGCCATTTCGCGGAAGAAGGCATCGGTGAGCAGCGGTGACATGCCAAAAATGGTCGTAATTGCGGCTAACATGACAGGCCTTAGCCGGCTGATGCTTGCGATCATCATGGTTTGTATTGTTTTCTCCCCCTCATTGAGCCGTTTGTCAATTTCATCCACCAGCACAATACAGTTTTTGATGAGCATTCCGGACAGGCTGAGAAGACCGAGGAATGATGGAAAGGTGAGTGGCAGATCCGTTGCGATAAGACCGAGGGCGACCCCACAAATGATCATTGGTACCGTCAACCAGATAACAATGGGCTGTTTTAGTGCACCAAACATCAATACGGTAATAAAAAACATCAAGGCGAACGCACTGGGTATTCTTTGCGTTAGCGCTTCATTAGCCATTTTGTTTGATTCGAATTCGCCGCCCCATTCCCGTGTGTAACCAGGCGGTAATGAGACTGCTTCAACATCGGCCCGGATGCGGGCGAACACCCGATTGACGTTTTCACCGACAGGCTGATTGGCCTGCACAGTAATCGTACGTAGTCTATCCCGACGATAAATGGTCGTGTTTTCTGATCTCAGTGAAAAATTGCTGACGATTTGCGAGATAGGCACATATTGTCGCTGAGTTGGGCTCCATACCTGCCGGCCGGATAATCCTGCGAGATCAGCACGTTCTGTTTCAGGGGCTCTTGCAATGATAGGGATGAGCTTGTCACCATCTCTGAGCAGTCCAATATTGATTCCCAGTGTGTTGTAGGCAAGTGAGCGCGCCAGATCATTTCTTGAAACTCCAGCCAGCCGTGCATTGGCTTCATTAAATTCGGGAACCAGCTGCAAAGACTGGGGGCGCCAATCGGTTTTTCGATCGATAAGATCATGTTGCAGATAAATGCCGAGTGTTTCTTTTGCAAGCGTTCGGAGCACTTCGGGATTCGGGCCAGAATATCGCATCTCGATTTTCGAGCTGCTGCCCGGTGAAAATTCTGTTTTGGTGACCTGGATGTCGGCGTCAGGTTTCGCCGCCTGGGCATAGGCAGAGACCTGTCGCATGAGATCATCAATCTGGGTGAAATCCTCGGCGCGGATGATGATGTTTGCATAAGCAGGATTGGGTTGCTCAGGTTGCATGGTCGCACTGAATCGAGGCGAACCTCTGCCAATGAAACTGGTCACTGACACGATCCCAGGTATTTTTTTTATTTCGGCTTCAAGCGGGATAATGTCGTTTGCTGTCGTAATAATATCTGTGCCCTCCGGCAGCAGATAGTCAACATAGAACAAGGGTGAATTAGTTGATGGAAAGAAGCCTTCTTTTACAAACTGCATCGAGTAAAGACAGGCAGATGTGATTGCCACAATAATAAAGGTGGTTGTCCAGGCGCGTCGCAGGCCGAAACTGATCATTATTGAGTAGGGTTTGAAATACCAGGCACTGTAGAGCTCGGACTCCGGGACAGCTTCCTCGGTTTTTAACAAATAACTGCCCAGTAGCGGCACGATGGTGATCGCGAGTAACCAGCTGAGCAGTAGCGAAATGGCGACAACCTGAAACAAGGATCGGAGGAAATGCCCGCTGTCGTCGTCGGAAAGACTGATAGGGGCAAACGCCAATATGCCGATGATGGTTGCGCCGAGAAGTGCGTATTGGGTGCGGGATACGGACTGGATCGCGGCTTCGGCTGGCGACATTCCACGCCGAACACCCACCACCATGCCTTCGGCAATAACGATGCCGTTGTCGACCAGCATGCCCATAGCAATCATCAGAGCGCCGAGGGAGATTCGTTGCAACTCAATACCGGCAAGATTCATGATTTCGATTGTGCCGAGCACGGTGAGCAACAGCACAACACCGACTACGGTTCCAGCGCGCCAACCCATAAACAAACAAAGCGCCAGGACAACGGTTAGTACGGAAAAACCAAGATTTCTGAGGAAGGTGGAAATAGCGTCATCTACAACCACGTGTTGCGCAAAGATTGACTCAATTGAGACGCCCAAAGGCAGATCACGCAATATCTCTTCTATTTTTTTATCGACTTCCCGGCCTACCGCGACCACATTCATTCCGGGCGTGACCGACACGGCAATCGTCATGACCGGTTTTCCGTTAACCCGGATTAATTCCGGTGGCACTTCGATCGCTCTTCGAGTGAGTGTTGCGATATCGCCCAGCCGCAACATTTCTGTCGAACCCGGTGTGCCGATTTTCATATCCTCGAGTGCCTGGACGCTTCCAATCGCACTGGGTTGTGCAATGCGAAGCCGGCGGCCATTGAACATTGCAGAACCTGCAGGTACGACCTGATTTTCGGCCCAGATCTTGTTGGCCAGGTCTTCGATCGATAAGCCGAGACTGGGTAACTGGACATGATCAAGTTCCAGATACACAGCCTCATAAGGCACCCCGCGAGTATCCACTTTGGCAACCGAGGGGACTTGCTTGAGTCGTTTTGAAATTGTCTTGGCAATATCGTGAATTTCAGCTTCAGTGTAATCTGGCGTGGAAACCGCGTAGAGAATGCCATACACATCGCCGAAATCATCTTCAACCAATGGTGTTCCGACACCTGGTGGTAGATACAATTGTGCTTCGGTTACGCGGCGACGTAGCTCATCAAAAATCTGCGGAGTCTCGGTCCCGTCATATTTATCCAGAAGTTTGATTTGGATTTCGGAACGACCTGGTACTGATTTCGAGATGATTTCGTCTAGTTGAGGCAATTCCTGAAGGGCGGCTTCGATTCGGTCTGTAACTTCAAGTTCAACTTCTTCGGCTGTTGCGCCTGGGTAGCTTGTGATGACGTAGGCATAGTTAATCGGGAAATCCGGGTCTTCCAGGCGGCCCACATTTTCTATGCCATGGAGCCCACCAAAAAAACAGACAAAGATAAGCACCCATGCATATAAAGGTTTGTTGACAGCAAAACTGGCAAGGTTGTTCATTCCAACGGCCGAACCAGCATGCCTGGCTGAAGCTGGCTCGCCCCGGTCACAACAATCTGATCGCCACTTTTAAGACCGGCATAGACGGGAACACCTGATTGTTGGGGAGCGCCAGTTTCAATTTTTTGTCGGGTCACCCGATGTGACTGTGGATCGTAGAGCCAAATTGACAGAGACCCATCCGGTGAAGGTACCAATGCCGTAGCGGGTACCAACATCGCGCCATTCCCAGTGCCGCGTATTTTGACTTTGGCGGTCGCGGTCATTCCAGGCAGAACGTTCCACTGTTCGGGCTTCTCCATGGTAAAAGAAACCGAATAAGTTTGCGCTATGGGATCAGCTTCACCTCGATTTTCGCGATAGGTGATGACGAATTTCTCATCCGGCGCGAAAGAGAACTCAACCCAGGAAGTGATCACCTGATCGAGGCCTACAGTTGCTGCGAGGTTCTCCGGGACGCTGATAACAATGAGTAGTTGATGAAGATCGAGAAGACGAACAATGGGTTCTCCGGCTCGTACATTGACGAAATTATCAAAATAGCGACGGGACACGTAGGCCTCGAAAGGGGCGGCAATCTTTGTATCCTGTAATTGTTCCTTGGCCTTTCTCAGTCTGACTCGCTGCAGTTCGTAATTTGATTGAGCATCTTCTACCAGAGATTTCGCAATGCCGTTTTCAGCCAGTACCTTCTTCTTCCTGTTCAGGTCCTGACTGGCCAGCCTCAGCTGTAGTTCAGATTCGCGTACGGTCAGCTGAAAATCGGTAGGATCCAGTGCGGCGATCACGGCACCTTTTTTTATTGTCTGACCTTCGCGCACTGAGATGGACGCCAGGGGACCGCCAACCTCGAAAGAAACATCAATCGTCTGAAAGGCCTCCACCCGCGCACTGAATTCATAAATGACATCCGTGGTCTCATTCTTAACTGTCATCAGCTTTGCCGGGCGTATGTTCTGTGGCGTCGGCGTAAGTGGTGTCCTATCGCTGCAACCAGCCAGCAGAATGACGAGTAATGGATAGACCAGTATTTTCATTTTACAATTCTTCGGCTTTTTGGCTTAGGTACGCTACGACCTGTTTGTTTTGTTCAGTGTTCATGGGATTGAGTTCGAAGATATCCAGAAATCGCAATCCTTCGTTAGCAAGGTAATGAACAATCGCAGCGGTCGGATCATCGCTTTGCGAAGTAATTTGACCGACCAGGTCTTTGATATAGTCCCGGGCGGGAGATAGAAGTTCCGGATCTTCGGCGGCAGCAGCAACAATCGCCAGAGACGCTCGTCGTTCTGTATCGGTCATCCTGTTTTCAACCTGCAATAATGCTTTCAATGGCTGGTCGGACCCAAATTTTTCAGTGTGAGCATCTATTCTCTGTCGACTTGATTCGATCAGATATTCCAGCATCCCGCTGATCAGGGCCTTTTTGGTGGCAAAATGATATAAAACGCCGCCCTTTGAAAACCCTGACTGTGCCGCAACCGCATCGATGGTCAAATGACCAGCGCCGTGTTGTTCCACTACACTGAGTGCGGCCTGAAGGATGTCCGCTCGCTTATTGTTTTTTCGCATGCTGGATATTAACTTAACCGTCCGGATGGTACAGTAAACTAGTTCTACCGATTTGTAAAAGCAGAGGAATGATGATGACGACCAACCGACAATGGCTGATCAATGGCAATCCCAGGGGCCGGGCTCTGGAAATGACTGATTTTAAATATCACGAGTCTGAACTGACCCCCCTGGCCGATGGCCAGGTGCGAGTTAAAGTTGAGCACTTGAGTTTTGAACCATCCCAAAAAGGACAACTGGAGGTGATTGCAGGTTATTCAAGCGGAGCGTCAGTGGGTGATGTAATGAGCGCAAGGGGCATAGGTGAGATTGTCGAAAGTCGCGCCGACGGTGCGGAAGTGGGTGCAAAGGTGCTGGGTCTGTTGGGATGGCAGGAATACGCCACAGTCTCAGCAAAATCACTCGAAATCGTGCCGGATGACAAGTTTCTAACTGCCAGACTCGGACCACTGGGTTCCCAGGGCCTGACTGCCTATTTCGGTTTGCTGCATGTGGGCAAACCCAGGCCGGGAGACATGGTGGTTGTCTCTGGGGCGGCGGGAGCGGTTGGCTCTGTCGTCGGGCAAATCGCGAAGATTAGCGGTTGCAAAACCGTGGGGACAGCAGGGGGTCCTGAAAAGTGCGCCTGGCTGAAGGCTGAGGCAGGCTATGATGCAGCGATTGACTATAAGACCGACAAGGTGAAGGCCAAATTGAAAGAACATTGCCCGGATGGCATCAATGTTTTTTTCGATAATGTCGGCGGGCCGGTCTTAAACGATGTGCTCGCAAGAATTGCGCCTCGCGCCCGCGTTGTTATCTGTGGCGGTATTTCCAGGTATGAGCAGGAAACTCTACCCGCCGGACCTGCCAATTATTTTAACGTCGTTTTCCGGCAGGCTATTATCGAAGGTTTTCTGTTGAGTGGTTATGAACGTGAGCATGCTGTCGCGCTTGATCGCCTGATGGGGTGGATTGAAAGTGGTCAGCTTATTTACAAAGAAGATATCCAGGAAGGCTTTGACAATATTCCAGCGACCCTGAAGAGATTATTTACCGGGGCAAACTTCGGTAAACAATTGCTTCGAATTTAACGATCCGTTACAACCCTTTACAACTTCGTGCTTGTTTGTTCCAGCGAGAAATGGTGCGCCTCATCTGAGATCTGTTGAATCTCAACAACGTTACCATCCGGATCACGGCCATAGGTTGCCCGGATGGGGCTGCCTTCGAAGTTTGGGGGCTCACAGTTAAACGTCATGCCATTTTTGCTTAGTCGTTCGTACTCTGCATCAATGTCTTTCACGTCCAGGCAGAAATGTGTGTAGCCATGATTGTTGACGCCATAGTTAGGGTCGATAGGTTCACCGGGAGGATTCACGTACTCGAAAAACTCAAGGTAAGCGTTGCCGAGTTTCAGCATCGCCTGTTTTGCATGTGAGTCTTGCAGGCCAACAATACGATCGATAACGTCAGATCCGCGTTCCCAACCGCCTTCATACACAACTTCAGCACCAATGACGTCACGGTAAAAAGCGACAATGCGCTCGAGATTAGGCGTGGATATAGCAAGGTGGTGAATACCTCGGATCATCGTGATTCCTGCAAGGTTACTTAAGGGCGCTAGACTACAGGGTGTCCGCCTATGTGAATAGCCTATAGCTCTCGATTCAGCAACAATCAACCCGTGGCGAAAAAGGCGCTATTTGCCTATCATGGCAGCCTCAAATTTATCAGGAATATCTAATATGGGCGATTTTCTGACAAGGATGAGGCAGTTGCTCGTGAAGGATTGGAAGAGTTCACTCAACTTAAAATTATCAATATGGCGAAAGCGTCATAACCAAGGGTTTAGTAATCATGGCAGACATAAATTTGGAAGATTTTCGGGCTGAGACAAGGTCCTGGCTGAAGGAAAATTTCCCTGCTTCTATAGTCGGTTCGGCGATGGGGCTGGGCGGCGAAGCCGAGGAGAGTACAAAAGCGGACTTTGAAACCTGGCGGCTGCGTCTGGCTGACAAAGGATGGGGAGCACCAACCTGGCCCACCGAATATGGCGGTGCAGGAGTAGGGCATCCGGAGGCAAGAATTATCAGCCAGGAAATGGGTAAGCTCGGTGCATTCAATCCGATTCCAATATTGGCTGGCATGGGCGTCACCATGGTCGGCCCAACGATTCTTGAATACGGCACCGATCAGCAAAAAGAAAAGCACTTACCGGGTATCGCCAGCGGTGAAATTCGCTGGTGTCTGGGCTTGTCGGAACCGAATGCGGGATCTGATCTGGCTTCACTGTCGATGAAAGCACAGGACGATGGTGATTTCTTTACCCTTAATGGCCAGAAAACCTGGACTTCCGGCGCTGACATTTCCCAGTGGTGTGGCGCGGTGGTTCGTACTGATCCCAGTGCGAAGAAACGCAACGGCATCAGTTTTGTCATGTTGCCAATGGATCAGGAGGGGGTGACCACCAGACCTATTCGACTCATTTCCGGTGCCTCTCCTTTCTGTGAAACCTTTTTTGATGATGCCCGGGCTGACAAAGCTGATTTGCTGGGACCATTAAATGAAGGTTGGAGTGTTGTGAAACGATTGTTGCAGCACGAACGTCAGAGCCAGACTCAGGCGCGTGGGCCCGGTGGCGGCAGTAAAAAGCCATCTTTGCCGGAATTGGCCAAGTCTTACATCGGCACCGACGAAAATGGCGTGCTGGCAGATGCCGATTTACGTGTCCGTCTTATCAATCACCTGATGGATTCGGAGGCACATAGCTTGACCGTAAATCGCATCACCGCAGAGGCAAAAGGTAAGGTAGAAGTCAGTGCCTCTGCCTCGATCCTGAAAAACTCTGCTACCAATATTGCGCAGGCAAAAGCCGAACTGACCATGGAACTAATGGGCAGCCAGGGTGTAGGTTGGGAAGGCGATAACTACAACCAGGAGGAGCTGGACAACGTACGTGAATGGTTGTGGGGCAAGGCAGTTTCCATTTACGGTGGGTCGTTTGAGATTCAGAACAATATTATTTCTAAAAATATCCTCGGTCTTCCCGAGACTACACAAAAAGGTTAGTACGAGATGGCAGCATTGACAGAAGAACAATCAATGATTCGGGATCAGGCGAAATCGTGGATCACGGAGCAGGCACCGGTTCAAAAATTTCGCGAAATGCGAGATAGCGGAGTCCCCGCCAGGTTCACACCTGAAACCTGGTCGGCAATGATCGAAATGGGCTGGACCGGGATTATCGTACCTGAGCAATATGGCGGCTCCGGACTTGGATACCTGACCTTCGGAGTCGTACTGGAGGAGGTGGGGCGTCAATTAACGGCATCGCCGCTGTTCGCCTCGGCGCTGGTCGGTGCCTCGGCGATATTACTCGGTGGTAACGAATCACAGAAACAGTCCTGGTTACCCAGGATTGTCGATGGCAGCGAGATCCTTACCCTGGCGGTGGACGAAGGTCCACGACACGCGCCTTCTAAAGTCGCATTAACAGCGGAGAAGACGGAATCCGGATTCAGATTGAGCGGCGACAAGACATTTGTGCCCGAGGGAATGACAGCAACGACATTGGTGGTGGCTGCTCGAACCAGCGGCGAAGGTGAGCAGGGCATTACCCTGTTTATTGTCGCAACAGATGCAGCAGGTGTATCCCGGGAGCAGGTTAATACGGTTGATAGTCGAGGTTACGCCAATGTTCACTTTGACGGGGTCGAAGTGAACCAGGACGCGATTCTTGGTGATCTGGATAATGGCTACGATTTACTGGATGCGATCCTTGATCGGGCCAGGGCTGGTCTTGCTGCTGAGATGTTAGGTACAGCGGCCCAGGCTTTTGATATGACCCTTGAATACCTGAAGACCCGCAAGCAGTTCGGGCAGGTCATCGGTTCGTTTCAGGCATTAGGGCACAGGGCAGCGGGTCTGTTTGGCCAACTGGAATTGTCACGTTCCTGTGTTGAGGCAGCGCTGCAGGCAATCGATGCAGAGGCAGAAAACATTCCCGAGATGACTTCTTTGTCGAAGGCAAAGGTTGGCGACTTTCTGCACGAGATGTCCAATCAGCTTATCCAGATTCACGGCGGGCTGGGTATGACCGATGAATTTGACGCTGGTTTCTATCTGAAACGAGCCCGGGTGTTGGAAGCCGCTTTTGGTAATCAGTCCTTCCACAAAAACAGATACGCAGTGCTAAAGGGATTTTAGGGGAGATGTGCCCTAAATGAATTGGCTGGAGCAGGAAGGCAATGCATTTTCCGATCTCCTGAAGTTGCGCCCGGCGCTACAAAAAAAGTATGTTGCCTTTCTGCAAGCAATCGAGGAAAACGATCGGGTAGGACCCAGGATTTTTTCACTGTGTCGTGCCAGGATCGAGCAAATCCATCTGGGTAGCAGCGATTATCTTAAAGCGGTAGAAGCGGAAGCACTTAACCAGGGAATACTTGACCAGTTTAGCGAAGACGAACAGGCCGCATTGCGCGTCGCCGGACGTATTCCGTATCAATATCATCAGTTGGAAGACGACGAAGTGGCGGCGTTGAAAACAGCCTTTGGGGACGCCGGATGTGTCTCGTTGCTGACCGCATTGGCATTCTTTGATGTAAGCTGTCGTCTGAATCTTACCTTTGGCAAGGAGCAAAACTGAATGTCGACCTCACCAAGAGTTGAGTCTGCAATTCCAGGACAGGATGCCAATTTCGGTACTGTGCTGAGCCACACGCCGGACGTGATGATTAAATTTGGTGAACTCTATGCAGAATTCTGGCAGCAGGGTTTGATCAGCCAGGAAATCAAGGAAATGACACGTATTCGTAATGCACGCATTACGGATTGCGGCTACTGAAAAAACGTCAGATTTGACGCCGCTCGTGAAGCGGGTCTGGACGAAGATATGGTCTCAATGATCGAAGATGGTTACGAGGCTCACCTGGGTGATAAAGAATCATCAGCGCTTCAATTGACCGATGACATCATTGGTATACCCGGCCGGTTGGGTGAGTCCCAGATTGCTGAACTGCGGCAGCGCTACTCTGATGCAGAAATTGTTGAGCTGGCGCTGGGTGTTGGTTTGTTCATGGGTATGTCGAAGGTGCTCATTACTCTCGGGCTCGAACCCGAGGAAATGGCAACTGTCATCATCCCGACGCCAGGGAGTTAGGCGCCGGAGCTGGCCCATCGGCCCATCAGCTAGTTAATCGCGTCAATGGCTGCTTGCATGGTTGCGTCAGCGACAGCTCGACGGTCTTCTCCCCAGGGCAGGGGCATTAGAATGGGATGTTCGACACCAGCCTCAATGTAGGATTTAACGAACGCTGTGACTTCAGATTCACCGCCGATAAAGTCGATCGCCTGAATCATACGTTTTGAGACAGCCGCAAGTGCGCCGTCCCTGTCTTTTTCTGCCTGTCGGGCGCGCAGTTCGTCTATCTCTGCCTCGAATCCAGCCTGGCGGAACATTCGTGCATAGCCGTCTGCCATCGCGTAGTTAAACAGGTCTTTGCGTGCTGAGTGCGCGCTCTTCTCGAAGTCGCCAACCGCGGCATGGACATAGGCGTAGATCTTTGCGTTGCCGCCCCTGCGAACCTGCTCAATTGAAGCCGCTACATGGGAAACCGGGAGGTAGTTCAACAGGACGCCATCTGCAATTTCACCGGCGAGTTTTAACATTTGTGGATTGAGTGCGGCCATGACGATTTTGGGTTTGCGTTCGCCTAAACGAACACCCAGTCGAAAACGTTTCGCCTGAAAGTAATCGCCTTCGAAAGTCACCGATTCACCGGAAAGACATTCCCGTAGCAGGGCAACATACTCACGCATCATGCCGATTGGCTTGTCGCTAGCTTCCAGGCCGTGTTGCCTGAGAATTCCCGGCGCCGAGACGCCAATCCCCAGATGAACGTCCACCTCGGGATTCATCGCCTGTAGGGTAGCCGCAGACATGGCGGTCAGTGCTGGTGTGCGAAGTTGCACCGGGATGATGCCTGTCGCCAGGTCTAGCTTTGGCGCAGCGTGCGTAACCGCGCCGAGCAAAGTCATTGCGTCCGTTCCGGTTGCTTCAACCGACCAGAAGGAGCGATAGCCAAGTTTCTGTGCATTGATTGCGATGTCTGTAGCCGCTCCGGGACCCAGTACACCGAGACTGCCAAAGGTGACGCCCATTGGTGTGGTTGTCATCTGCTACTCCTTAAATGACGGTATAAAAGAAAGCGCGTTAGTGTACGTTATTGACCTGCTAGCCCATCAGATCCGCCATGGTTCTGGCTGGATTGGTGCCATCCCAGCTTTCGGCGGCTTGCCGGATCATGTCAAACAGACCAACGATACCCTCGTTTCTTTCAATGAGTTCCAGCATGGATCCATTTTGAGCGGATGTATCGAAGTAACAAATATTGGTGTTCACGCCCATATCCATCACCACTTCGAATCCCTGGCTGATCAGCAGTGATTTGTCTTTTTGGTAATCATCGGACCAGATCCCAATGTGGTGCAAGGCAGATTTGCCGGGATCTATGAGATCGTGATAGACATTGGGGTCCTTGCTGGTGACCTCGATCAGTTCTATCTGGCCTTCCTTACCCTGGGCCCAGGCGATGCGCATCTGCAGATTTCCATCGCCGCCCCGATAGGTAAACCCCTCCATGGTGTTGCTATCGACCTCGTTGATAAAAAAGGGGCCAACGCCAACGATGTTGGCCCAATAGTCGATGGCGGTTTCCAGATCAGGCACATGCCACGCGTATTGAAAGGGATGTCCTGGTGCGCTTAGTTGGGTCATAGTGATGTCCGTTTATTTTGCTGTGAATTCAATGTGGAGTTCTTTGAGTATTCGAAGACTGTAGTTGGGTAAATGCCGAAGATTATTCTTCTCGGGTATAACGCGAAACGATGCAATGCGATCGATAAACGCTTTAAAGCCCCAGTAGAGTTCCCTTCGCGCCAGAGGGGCGCCCAGGCAATAATGTGTGCCGGTACTGAACCCAAGATGAGAGGCAGCATTTTTTCGTTCCAGCTGAATATCATGGGGACAGCTGAACTGTCTGGGATCTCGATTGCCTGCGCCATATCGAATATCGACGACAGCACCCTTGGGTATGGTAACGCCGTTAACCTCGACATCGTTTAATGCGAGCCGAGTTAGCCCCTGCACTGGGCTTTCCAACCTGACGACTTCCTCCAGGAAGGTATTCAGATACCTGTCGGGGTCATTTTTTAGTTGGTCCCACACCAGAGGGTTCTTATCTAACAGCATAATGCCTGCGGACATGGCATTCGTTGTTGTCTCTGAGCCACCAACAAAGGTGTCCTGCATCATCTCGGCATGCAGTTCGTTATCAGTCAAAGGACGTCCCCAGCCGGGTACCTCGTTGTTAACCAGATCGGATAACAGGGTGTCGTCGGGCTGCAGACGCAGCTTCTCGAAGATTACCTGGAAATAGTGCTGCGCCTGAATCTCCATCTCGGTTGCCCAGATCACGCCTTCTTCATCGAGGCCGATGCTGCCGCCCTTTATCCAGGCATCGGTCCACTGCTTGATCTGCCATACGTCTTCATCTTTTGCGCCCATCTGTTTGCAGATAATGAACAGGGGCAGGGGCACTGCATATTGTTTAACGTATTCGCATTCGCCATCACTAATGAATTCATCGATCAGCTCGTAGGCGAGTTGTTCGACGTCATGTTCCATCTCCTTGATACGTTTTGGGCGAAATGCATCGTCGAATAACGAGCGCATCTGTTTGTGGTCAGGGTCATCCCTGGCAGCCAGGGATTTTCCGGGGACCCATCCCTTTTCCAGGAAAAGCTTGTGTGCAATTTTCTGATTGGGGGTGTGACGTTCCGGATCATTGGAGAATCGATGATTGCTGAAATTTTCATAATCCAGTGCGACCCGGCGCAGGTCTTCGTATCGGGATAAGACGTACATACCCGTCATTGGGTCCTTAAATACCGGCGCTTCTTCCCGGATGAGATCGTAGGTTGGGAAGGGACATTCCTGAATTTCCGGGTTGATCAATGTCACCTCTTCGAGCGAAGCCGGTATAACAGGATTTTCCATTCGGTTGATTTCAGACATCTAGTAACGCTGTATCAAAATAGAGTCGTCAACCTATCAATTTTTCAACGGTTTGCAAGTGCCTTACGCGAGTCGTTGCGCATGCCATCGAAGATGGTCTTCCATAAAGCTGGCGATAAAATAATAGCTATGATCAAAGCCGACCTGAATGCGAAGCGTGAGATCAATATCAGCATGCTTGCACGCATTGGTTAACAGGTCGGGCTTGAGTTGCTCCTCCAGGAATCCGTCGTCGCTACCCTGATCAACCAGTATGTCGGGGATACGAGCGCCATCTTCAATCAATGCACAGCTGTCGTATTCCCGCCAGCCGGATTGATCCTTGCCAATATAGCCGGTCAGGGCCTTCTGACCCCAGGGACAGTTAATAGGTGAACAGATAGGCGCGAAAGCAGAAACTGAACGATATTTTTCTGGCGAACGGAGCGCGATGGTCAGCGCCCCATGGCCACCCATGGAATGTCCGAAAATGCCGATTCGATTTTCGTCTATCGGTAATTCAGAGTTCAGCAATTGGTGCAATTCCTCTTCGATGTAGCTTCGCATCTGGTAGTGAGTTGACCAGGGATCTTGCGTCGCATCGACATAGAAACCAGCGCCCAACCCGAAATCGTATGCGTTTTCGGGATCATCGGGCACCATCTCGCCCCGGGGTGAAGTATCCGGCGCGATCAGAATAATCCCAAGTTCCGATGCGATTCTTTGTGCTCCGGCTTTGGCGATGAAGTTTTCTTCGGTACAGGTGAGTCCTGATAGCCAGATGAGTGCAGGTGCCTTCTTTGAATCAGGAATATTGTCGGGCAGATACACACCAATGTTCATTGAACCCTTTAGTACAGCAGACTGGTGTTGATAGACGAATTGAGTCCCGTTGAAACTGCGCGCCTCTGATAGGGATTCCATACTAGTTTTCCGCCCAATGTTCGGCGTTCTCCATCGATTTGGCATAGTGCTTTCTGCCGAACCAGAGTAGAACGACTCCGAGGGCTCCAAAGAAACTCGTCATGGTCATCATCGAATAACGCACGCCTTCTGCACCGGGAAAAATGAATTCGTTGAAGGCTCCCGCCAGGGGTGGGCCAAACATCATGCCGGTTGCCCCGACCAGCATGTACACGGCCGCGACACGAGCCCGAAGGTGTGGGGGGGTGATAACGGGTAGTGCACCGGCGGCGATACCGAATGGAGAATTAACTGCGAGCAGTGCAGGAGCATAGAATATATAGGCCCAGGTTACCGATGGAGCCAACTGGATCAGCAACACTGCAGGGACTGTCACAATCCCGCCGATCATACCGGCGGTGATATTGGCGTCATGATGCCCTTTGTCGGTAAGGTGCTTGGCGAGCCAGGCAACCAACAATGGGCCCATCGGGCCGAAGAACACGAATATCCATCCGAATGTTTGCGATGCTTCGGATGCCGGGACGCCGTGGACTCGAACAAAAAATGTCACGCTCCAGAAAACGAATGCGTAGCCGGTCAGTATCAGGGACACGAAACCCAGGTGATGGAAAATGAGGGCCTTCGAATTGGCCCGATAGAAATCGAGCAGTTCAGCGCTACCGCTTTGCGATTCATCCGCCCGGGTAAAGGGTCTTCGTGTAGGTTCACGTATCAGTAGAAAAAAAGCAGCCAAAAACAACCCAGGGGCGCCGACATAGATAAACGTCTGTTGCCAGGGTTTGAGTGAGCCAACAATCGGTAATATAAGAGGATCTGCCTGTTGCACCATATCCAGAACCAGGCCCCCGATGATAAAGGCAATGCCGGTACCGATAATGGGGCCAGTTTGAAAGATGCTTAAAGCAAGTGGTATCTCCTTTCTGGGGAAATAGTCACCAATCAAAGAGGTTGTTGATGGTGACAAGGTCGCTTCACCCACGCCGACACCGATTCTGGCAAAAAATATTTGCCAATAACTCCGGGTCAGGCCGCATGCCATGGTCATCAGAGACCACATAAATATGCCAATGGCGATAATGTGCTTCCGGCTTTTTTGGTCAGCCAATGTTGCGATGGGCAGGGCTGCGACCGCGTAAAATAAGGCGAATACGCCATAAAGCCAGCCAATTTCGGTGTCGCCAACACCAAGATCTTCCTTCATGGGATCCACCACAATCGCCACGACCTGCCGGTCTATAAACGCGATCAGTGAAGCGAGAATCAGGACAAAGACGACGAACCAGGCGTATTTTCTGTTCGGATAGGGGATAGTTTCGTTAATGAGGTACTGCTTGTGTATTTTTAATGGTGTGACTTTCGCAGTAAAAGTATTCGAAGTGCAACCCCTGATTCTGTTTTAATGACGTTTCAACAATAAGGAAGAACAACTATGGCAGGACGACTGGAAGGCAAGGTCGCAGCAATTACAGGTGCGGCCAGTGGATTTGGAGCGTGTGCAGCGAAGCGTTTTGTCGCTGAGGGTGCCCGGGTTGTTATGGGTGACATTCAGGATGAAGCTGGACAAAAACTAGCCGATGAACTGGGCGACGCCGCAATTTATGTGCATTGTGACGTAACCGTGGAAGACGAAGTCGCCAACATGGTTGACACGGCAGTTTCTCAATTTGGTCAGCTCGACATTATGTATAACAACGCGGGTGTAGTGGGTGCAGTAGGCCCTATCGCCACGACGCCAGCTGATGAGTGGAACAGAACGATGGATATCCACGTCAATGGTTGTTTCTATGGATGCAAGCATGCAGCCAGGGTCATGATTCCGCGGGAGACAGGCTCGATTGTCAGCATGTCGAGCACGGCAGGCATTCAGGGTGGTTTAGGCCCCCATGCTTACACGGCGGCAAAGCATGCCATTATTGGTATCACGAAAAGTGTGGCAGCTGAACTTGCCCAATATGGTATTCGGGCAAACTGCATTTCCCCGGCGGGTATGGCCACGCCCATGGTGGCGGCGCTCTCTGGAGATCCCACCGCTATTGAAGAAACCAAGAAAACCCTGGCTTTGGCCTCGCCGTTGAAAAATCGAGCGGGTACGGCGGAAGATGTTGTCAACGCAGCGCTATGGTTAGCCAGCGATGAAGCGGGATACACATCCGGGCTGACATTGACGACAGATGCAGGACTGACGATTGGTTCTGGCAACGCCACACCATTTGCAGAACACGAACCGTTTATTGCAGAAGCAGGTAAGCGCGGATTGTAGTTGCCACGTCGTGAGGGTCAGACTCCTGGGGGCCCATGTCTGACCCAATTGCTAAATAATGTCGATGGTCGATCGTTGGTAAACGAGATCTTGTTTGCCTCGTTTGCCCACCAGGGACTGATCTGGATTATCTCGCAGGTCGTTCACAGTAGGTTGCAGTCGTGACCAGGCAGAGAGGCAGGTGCGATGTTTGATGCGCCATTGTCCATCTCGTTTTTCGTACCTGTCGATATACCGACCCACGGCAAGGTTGTCGTGGGAGACCCCATCAATCTCTAACTGATAATAACCAGTCCAGTGAACTTCGCCTGTCGCCTTGTCTCCTTCGATGTCGATCAGGATATTGTTGTTGTCGTGATGTGTTGCGACCCATGTCTCAAGGAATGCGATGACCCAGTCGACATAGTCAGGCGCACTCCCTTTAAAGATGCCGTGATCATCTGAGCCATCAGGCCAATAGACGCTGGTTAACAATTCCTTGTCCAATCGATCACAGGCACGTGAGTATTGATAGCTCAGTTCCATGATTTCCTGTTTATCGATAAGTTCTTGCATTACATCAGATGACATCGTTGATTCTCCGTTTCGTTTCTTCATTGTTGGTGTTTTGTAAATCGAGATCAAGGGTGCGCACTGTGATATGTTCGGCTACCAGAGAGGGTTGTTGTGACACAATTAATCACCGTTGCGATCGTCGTTTTGTTAGTGATCGCAGTATTGGTTGCCGATGGATGGTTTGCGTTCGGTAAGCGTGCCGTTGGTGAACGGAAATTGAGAGTCGAATCAGCGACCGGTTGGTCGAATGGTAAGTTTCGAAATAAATTGCCACTGAAAAACAATTTGTGGCGATCGATTCGGGATTCGATTATCTCTGGTCGCCACAAGGTTCCCAGAGAAGATATCAAGATTTTTCAAAATGACGGGAGTATTTATTTAAATCCACCTTCTTCGGGCTTGCGCGTCAGTTGGTTAGGTCATTCATCGCTGCTGCTGGAACTCGATGATGTCACCCTGATCATTGACCCCCTGTGGGGGCGCCGGGTTTCTCCGTTTAGCTGGATAGGTCCCCGACGTTGGTATGAATCGCCTCTGGCGTTCGACGACTTACCAGAGATAGACGCGGTGCTCATTTCTCATGATCACTACGATCATCTTGATCGGGAAACGATTGAAGCACTAGCCGTAAAAGTGTCGACGTTTATTGTACCGCTTGGTGTGGGCGCCCATCTGGCTTACTGGGGCGTTCCGAACAGTGCCATCATCGAGCTTGAATGGTGGCAGCAATACGACATAGGCAGCATCCAGGTTGTGTCGACACCGGCTCGTCATGCGTCGGGTCGGTGGTGGCCAGATATACCCTGGCAGGGCCCCGCCGATCACGCGGTAAAGTCCACTCAACTGGAATCGTTGAATGAGCATGAAACAGATTTAATTAATGGTCGCTGAGCTGCCGCCGGGTGTATAGGCGGTTTTTAATTCATCACCGCGCAACCAGGCAACTATCATCAGTAGAATCATTACCGAGGACACGATCCACCATATTCCCTGGGCACCCATCTGTTGATACAAAATACCACCGGCTCCTGCGGTCACTGCACCCACTGCCATGCCAACCGCGCCAAATAACCCCTGGGCCGAAGCAATTGCGTCTTCGCCGCCTGCCTGTGCCACCGCGATTTGTGTGGCAGGCATTGTGTAAGCATCGGCAATGGCATGTATGGCAAGAGGAATACACATTAGCCAGAGCGAATCGATGAATCCATAGGTGATCATGCAGACGATCGCGACGCCAATACTGTAGATCGCGATGTTCAGGGCTCCCTTTTTTTGAGCGATCTCGCCAGCAATAGGTGAAATAAAGATCATTGGGATGCCAAACAGGCTCATGGTAAGACCGATGAATATTTGGCTCGCCCCTAGATCTGAAAGAAAGACAGCCCAGATTGCTTCGAAGGCGCCAATGGTCATCCAGAAGGCTGTACCCATCGCAATGCAGGATTGCATCGCAGGTCGTTTCATCAGATCGATAATAATAGATCTACCAGGCGGATTAAGTGCACCGGGAATTTCAATGTTGATGACAAGAGGTGAGAAGGCGATCAACAGCAGGGTGAGTACTGCGAATGTCGCAGGTAACCCAAGTGTTGTGTTAAATATTGCTGCGATCACTGGGCCAATAAGAAAACCCGCTGTCTCATAGGCTGTGAGTGTGCCTAGCGCTCTGCCTGCTGTTAACGGGTTTGTGACCAGGACCAGCCTTCGAATAGCGGGTCTAACGACACCGGCCCCAAAGCCGAGAGCGCCGCGGGAGGCGATCCACTCAAACAGGGAATCGGCGAAGATCATCCAGCCGGTGCTCAGGATACAGATGATCAAACCAGCCTGGAGCATCCTGCTGCCATGACCAGCATCGGCATATCGGGACAACCAGAGTTGAGCGACGAATCCGGAAGCAAATGCCGATGCGCCTATGAATCCAATACCAGCGGATGTGAAGCCGAACAGATCTCGAATTTCGGCAAGCAGCGAAAAAATTGCGCCGTAACTGACCATCAGGATTGCCGTAAGCGCATAGAGCCCGGTCATCTGTCGCTTTGAACTAGTCTGAGTTTTAGCCATTGGAGGTCGGTAGATTCAGGGGATCAAAAAAGTTAGAGGTCCGGGTATTCCCGGTGCAGAAGTTCACTGATCTTGGAGACGGCTTCAATTGATGCTTCTTCGGATGAGGCGCAGGGCATAATATTCAATGTCCGGGCGCCACTCTCAATATAGGGAACGAGAAATTCGGCAATCTGTTCGGGTGTGCCATAGGGACTATATTTTTCGAATCTCTCGAAGGGCATTCGGTAGAGGTTTTCCATGCCTTTTGCCACCAGGTCGCGTGCGGTAGCTTGGTCGGAATCTACACCTGTCCAGATCTGTAGCCCATGTTCCCAGATTGGGATTTTCTCCCGTGAATTTTCTGCAATGACGTTGATTTCCGAGATGACACTGGCGAACCTTTTTGCGGAGCACCAGACACCAAGCCAGCCATCGCCATATTTTGCAGCTCGCTGGATAGCCGCGTTGGATCTACCGCCAATGATAAAACGAATCTGGGGGGAGGGTGCAGGTTTGATGAGCGCATCTTCGAAACTGAAGAAACTACAATCGTATGTCGTTGGTTTTCCAGAGAGTAGTCCGCGCAGAGCCTGGAGGCTATGGTTGGTTTGTTTTCCTCTCGTTGCCGGATTAACGCCACAAATTTCCATTTCGTGTCGGTCTTCACCGCCAACACCCACGCCAAGTACGATGCGTCCGGGGGCCGAAAGGCTCAATGACGACAGTGCTCTGGCGACGGTGACTGGATGTCGCAACGCCAGTAAATAGACACCGATGAAGATGTTCAACCTGGGGATCATTGCTGCCAGGGTTGCTGCGTTTAGCATCCCATCCATACCCACACCGGTATGAAAACTGACGTGATCCGCAATGAACAGATGATCGATTTCCGAGTCAGCTATTTGTCTGGCAAGGCTTTGGCGATAATCAAGCTCACCAGCGAGAAGGCTGTTCGAGCCCACTGTGCCAATCGTCAGTTTAGGCATGGAACATTTTCTGCACACCTGCTATTTCGTCGCTGATGATCTGCGTTATCTTTGCTGGTATCTCCATTGGCAGGAAATGTGTCCTGTCTGGAAAATGAATCTCGCGCCCGTTTTTGAATTCGTGCACGAGTTGCGGCCAGGTTGGAGAGCTGGAAAAATCCATGGTGTCACGATCCGATGTTCGTTCTCTGGCTCTAAGAATCAGCACGGGAATGGTGAGTGAACGTATCGTCTCGTAAATAGCATGATTTGATCGGCTCGACATATAAACGCTGGCTTCAATCTCCGGAGGGCAGGCCAGTATGTACCCTTTGCCTTTTTCTTTTGGCAGCAGACCGTAAGTGCAATAATCCATAAATATCTCGGGATCGAATAGTCCAAATGAACCCTTGTCCCTGAGTCGGTCAGCCATCTCCTGTGGCGAGTCAAACTCACTTCTACGTTTTGCGGTTGGATGTTGTTCTGGCGTACCTTCAAATGATTGTTGATCCAGATAGGCACTTTCCTCCGGAATAACAGGATCAATGGCAATGATCTCTAGAAACCTGTGTTCACAATGACCTGCGGCGCCAATTAGTGCATGACCGCCCATACTATGGCCAATGGCGATAATGCTTTGTAAATCGAGTTGCTCGATGAAATCGGTGACATCTGTCGTCACTTCGTCCCAGTGCTCAATCTTTTTCTTTTCGCTTCGCCCGTGACCGCGCTGATCAATGCTGATGGAATGGAAATCACCCAGGCCATTGATGATCTTGTCCCATACCCTTGCGTGGAATCCCGTTGCGTGAACGAAAAGCAGGGTGGGTTTGATGCCGCGAAATGCCATCCCTCGTTCGAAATAGGTGATGCGGATGTTGTTGACCACCGCATTTTTTTCAGTGCATTCCAACTTATTGTCGACTTCGTTTACTGACATAACCTGATAGCTTCTAATTTCCTCTCACATCGTCTGGAAGTTCATTTACAGCCTGCTCGAGTTTGGTTATGTGTTGCGGTATCGACAAATTCCCACCGAGTGTTCTTAAACACAGATGGGATAGGCCCATTTTGTTCCAGCCTGAAACCCTGTTTTTCCATTCCAGTTCTCTTGGCCCGACCACTGCCACACCGGCTTCCTGGCCAAGTTCACCAGGTGATCTTCCTGCCGCTTGTGCTTCGGTAAACACCAAATCACGGACGCCGGGGAATTCTTCCGGAGAGCAAAGTACGAACCAGCCGTCGCTGTGCTGGCCGATGCGCTGTATGACGGCTTTTGATGGTACGCCGCGAGCTCCAATCCACATGGGAATCGGTTTTTGTATTGGCAGCGGATTGAGCCCTGCACCTTCGACCTGGTTGAATTCACCGGAGAAGTTTACTTCTGACTGAGTCCAGAGCTCTTTTAGCAGCGCCATTTGCTCACTACATCGCCTGCCCCGGTCGTGGAAGTTCATATCAAGGAATTGAAACTCTTCCTCGCTGTTACCGACGCCGATTCCCAGTCGGACTCGGCCGCCACTTAACACATCCAGTTGCGCTGCCTGCCTGGCGAAGTGCACCGTTTGTCTGGCAGGCAGAATAATGACAGAAGGAACCAGTTCAATGGTACCAGTGATGGCTGCGATGTAGGACAACAACATCATCGGTTCGTGAAGGTGTCCGTTGCCGGGACGCATGATTTGATCTGGAACTCGCAGGTGAGTTAGCCCGAGGTCTTCGGCTTGTTGTGCGAAATCCCTGATCGCCGTCAGGTCGTTTTCCATCTCACGAACGGGTAATGAAACACCGATTTTCATTGTTCTGTGGACGCCTCTATCGACAACAAATTTTTGTCAGGCGGAAGGTATCGATTCATGGTGTGATAATCAACTTGCCAATAGTCGCGGGTTATGAGGGATTTGGTAATTACGCAGAAAGAGGAGAGATGATTCAATGACTTCCGTCGTTATTCAGCAAAAAGATGATCAACTATTTGCGAACTCAAATCGTGGATAAAAATTGGTGGTCAATTTTCAACCGACTGCGATGATGTCCGGGCCATTGTTCCTCGGAATTGAGTCTTCACAATTGCGGACAGTTTCAGCAACTTGGTACATAGGCTTTTTTAGCATGGCCTTAAGTTCATCACTGGCATCAATTCTTATCAGGGCCTCATCCATACACGCTAGCCACTGATCGCGCTCTTTCGGACCGATACGAAACATTTCGTGGGGCTCGGTCAAACAGACCGTACCCTTGATGGCCTGATAGACAGGCGGGCCGCCCATCCAGCCGGTGAGATAGGCGCTCAGCATTCGCTTGATATGATCAAGGTTCTCAGCGTGCATCGCTCTGATATCAGCGGCGAGTGGCAGCTCATCCATGACTTCAAAGAATACGTTTGCGAGAGTCTTGATGCCCTGGTCACCCAAGATTTCATAGGGTGTTTGTGCTTCTGTCATCGGTTTCTACGGTTTATCGATCCATTCACTGAGCAGTTTATGAAAAAGCCCTGGTTTTGTCTCCCCGTAATTAGCGAAGATAACTTCCGGCATGTTCCCGAAGTGATTGTTTTGGGGCGTATGAGGTGGATATGTTAGATTGTGGGAAATAAAGGAGGCTAGTTGTGGCGGTATCGGTTGAGCCAGGATCATTTCAGGAGCGGGATGAAGCTGTCGCGCTTATTCAGGCACAGGGTTTGTTTGCCAGGGACGGAGCGATGGGAAAGGGCGACCTGGAGGATGTCCATTGGCACAAGACGAGTTTAAGGATCTACCTGTTGAGCGGTAAGTTTGAGACCCTGGACGTCTCCTCGGATCAGATGCTGATCGCTGGCCCCGGTGATTTAATCACCATCCCGAGTGAAACCCTGCACGCAGCAAGCTGTCCTGAACCTGCGGTTTATGTGGTTGGCTTCGAGTCTGAAGACGCAGCAAAGCGATTTCGGCCTGAGTCGCGGGATGACTACCCGGGCTAATCCCGATCCAGGGAGGCCATACCGGCGGGGACGTATCTCTCACCAGAGATATTGCCAGGATCAAACAGTTCGTCCAGCGTGTTAATTTCGGATTCCGCCAGCTCGAGTTCCACCGCGGCGGCATTCTCTTCCAGATACTGGGTTCGTTTAGTACCTGGAATAGGGACAATAAAATCACCTTTTGCCATTAGCCAGGCGAGACCAAGTTGACCACTGGAACATCCTTTGGAATTCGCCAGTTCGCCTAGCTGTTCAACCAGTTGAAGATTTTTCTCGAGATTGTCGCCCTGAAAGCGCGGCATGGCAGAACGCATGTCACCCTTGTCGCCGAGAGAACCACTGTCTTTGATGACACCGGTCAGTATTGCCCGCCCCATGGGGCTAAAGGGAACGAAACCGACCCCCAGTTCCTGGCAGGCGGGCAGCACATGATCTTCAGGGTCTCTTGTCCAGAGCGAATACTCTGATTGAACCGCTGTGATGGGGTGAATGCTGTGCGCCTTGCGCAGAGTCCTGGCCGAAACTTCGGATAATCCCAGATACCGGACTTTGCCAGCCTCAACCAGCCTGGACATGGCCCCGACCGTCTCTTCAATGGGTACATTCGGGTCCAATCTGTGCAGGTAGTAAAGGTCGATGACATCGGTCTGTAGCCTGGCAAGGCTTTCATCACAACGGTCAGCAACCTGGTCGGGATGGCCATCAATGCCGCGTACACCATCTTTCAGGGTAATGCCGAATTTGGTGGCCAGTTGAAATTCGCGGCGCCTGTCTTTCAACACATTGCCGAGCAGGGTTTCATTGTGACCCATTCCATAAACGTTGGCGGTATCGAGGAAGGTGACGCCAATATCAATGGCACGATAAAGCGTTTTTTTGGACTCTTCGGGATCGGCCTCGCCATAGGCCTGTGACATACCCATGCAGCCAAGGCCCATTGCGCTGACCTCCAGTTCGCCAAGTCTGGTTCTGTTCATTGTGCTAGTCTCCTCAACCAATTGGCAACTATAGCGAACATTGAGGATAGCGGTAACCATGAAAGATGAATCGATATTTATCACCGGTGCTGGCAGCGGAATGGGTCAGCTGGCGGCCAGAACTTTTGCCGAGCAGGGTTATGCCGTTGCAGCGTTAGATGTTAACGAAAAAGGCCTGTTGGAGACTGCAGAGAATCACCAGAATATTCGCACCTTTAATACGGATGTCACCAATTTTGAAGCCGTGGCAGAAGTGGTCGCCGAAACCGAAGAAAAGCTGGGGCCGATTAAACGCGTATACAACGCCGCTGCGATCATGCCTCTGGGTAGAGTGGTAGACCAGGACATTGAAATATTTCATCGCGTTATGGACATTAACTACAATGGCGTGGTCAATGTCAGCAAGGCTGTCATGCCAAAGCTGCTGGAGCGAAATGAGGGGGAACTGGTGAACTTTGCCTCGCTCGCAGGCTGGGTACCCATACTCTATATGGCGGCTTACAACGCCAGCAAGTTTGCTGTTGTTGCATTTACGGAAGTTCTGCACCACGAGCACAAGGACAGTAATGTCAAAGTGCTATGTGTCTGCCCGCCGCCGGTCAAAACTCCTTTGTTAGATCAGGCAAGGGACACCGTCTGGCCGAAAGTATTTGATCAGGGTGAGCCTATCGAGGCGCAGGATGTGCTTAATGCGATTGATCAGGCGATTAGCGATGATGAACTATTTGTCTTCCCTGGTAAGCAGACTCGGCTGGGGCAGCGGATGCGACGATGGTTTCCGAATCTTATCTGGAAAAATGTACATGCTACTGAGGGGTTTTGATTCCGCGCTAACGCGGAATCAGTCCTGAGCGCGGTCAACAGACCGAGCGAAGGATCCCTAATTAGGGCGTGCAGGGCATACGTTCGTTGCCAAGGCCTTTGATCTATCTTATGACGTTGATGCTCTTGCTTTGAAGAGCACTTTGTCATGGAGGTGAGATCCTTCGCTCGGTCTTATGACCGCTCTCAGGATAAATTCAGCTTAGGCTGAATTTAATCCCTAAGTGTTACCGGTAGTTCGCGGATGCCGTGAATGAAGCTCGAAGCCAGGTATTTCACTTCACCCGTTACTTCCACCTTCGAGAAGCGCTTCATGATTTCTTCCCAGATGACCCGCAATTGCATTTCGGCAAGTCTGTTACCAACACATCGATGAACCCCATAGCCGAACGCCGTGTGTTGTCTTGGGTTTTCCCGATCAATAATAAATTCGTTGGCATTTTCGATCGCGTCTTCGTCCCTGTTGCCTGAGATGTACCACATGCAAACACGGTCACCTTTTTTGATTTGCTTACCGCCGAGCTCTGTGTCTTCCAGGGCTGTACGAGCCATATGAGCAACCGGTGACTGCCAGCGAATAATTTCCGGGATCATTTTCGGTATGAGCCCCGGGTTTTGAAGTAGCTTTTCGTATTGTTCTGGATACTGGTTCAGTGCCAGTACGCCGCCAGAGATAGAGTTACGGGTTGTATCGTTTCCTCCAACGATGAGTAGCAGAACATTGCCCAATAATTCCTGTGGACTCATATTGTTCGTCGATTCGTCATGGGCCAGCATCGAGATCAAGTCAAATTTTGCTGGCTCCGTCTTTCTTCGTTCGTAGATTTCCTGAAAGTAGGTCAGACATTCAAACAATATCTTGAAGCCCTCTTCCGGCGTCTCAAAGAAATCAGGATCAGCTATATTTTGCGAAGTGTCTGACCACAAAATGAGTTTCAGTCGATCTTCCTGGGGAATATCGAATAGGGTGGCAAGCATCTGAGCGGTGAGTTCCATCGAGACTTCCTGCACCCAATTGAACTCTTTGTTGATGGGCAGACTGTTCAAAATCTGGGCTGCGCGTTCCCTGATCAGGGGTTCAAGGTCTGTGAGCTGCTTTGGCACAAACATTGGTGAGACCACCATGCGTTGTGCATCGTGCTTGGGTGGATCTTCCATAATGAACATCGGCAATGAAAATTCGTCATCGCGGTCAGGGATGCCGCCGAGGGTAATTCCACCCAGTGTTGCTTTTGACGAAAATAATTCGTGGTGCGTATCTACGTACATGATGTCTTTGTAGTTGGTGACTGACCAGTAGGGGCCCACCATGCTTTCTTTTGTGTAGTGAACCGGGTCTTCTTTGCGTAGTCGTTCGAAATGCGCCCAGAGGGTGTCATGGGTAAATAACGCCGGGTGTACGGGGTCCATTTTATCTAATGGGATTGAATAGGGATCGTAGTGTGGGTCTATGGCAAAAGCTTCAAGCACGTCCTTGTTAGAAACAGTCATGTCTCCACCTTGCATGCGGTCCATCAGTGCTTTTCGTGCTTCGTCGCTACTACCTGTATATTGCTCGCTCATTGTCGACCCATCCAGAACACTTAATGGCGTAGCGTAAACCGGCATCCACAAATTGGCAAACATTCAAAAGGGTCCAGAAAGGTTGATTTGTCCGTGATCATTCCGGCATGCTCGTTGTTTGACAAAATTCCGGAGTGAATAAATGGGTGATTTAAAGATCGGGCTGCAAATGGGCTACTGGGGTGCCGCCCCGAACCCCAAGATGGTGGACATTGCGCAGGAAGCCGAACGTCTGGGCTACGATGCAGTCTTTACCGCTGAAGCCTGGGGATCGGATGTTTTTACCCCGTTGGCGTGGATCGGCGCGCACACCGAAAAAATTCGATTGGGTACAGGTATTGCGCAGCTTTCGGCTCGTGCGCCCACGGCGACCGCGATGGCTGCCCTTACGTTGGATCACCTGTCCGGTGGCCGGGTCATCTTAGGCCTGGGGGTGTCGGGTCCACAGGTTGTCGAGGGTTGGTACGGCGAACCGTTTGGCAAACCGTTGGCTCGAACTCGCGAGTACGTCGATATTGTCAGGCAGGTGTTACAGCGCAAAGATCCTGTTGTTAATGAGGGTGAACATTATCCCCTACCTTACACCGGGGAGGGTGCCTGGGGCCTGGGCAAGCCGCTTAAATCGATTACTCATCCACTTCGTGATGATTTGCCAATATTCCTGGGCGCCGAGGGGCCAAAAAATGTCGCGATGACGGCTGAGATTGCAGATGGCTGGCTGCCGCTGTATTACTCCCCTTATCGCCAGGCGGTGTATGCGGACCAGATTGTTAATGCAAAACCTGGATTTGAAATCATGCAGGGCGTTGCGGTCATTATAAACGACAATGTAGAAGAGGCGCTGCGACCGTTGAAACAGAATCTTGCCCTCTATATAGGCGGTATGGGTGCCAAGTCTCGCAATTTCCATAATGAGCTCGTGAAGAGAATGGGCTTTGAGGAAGCCGCAGACAAAATTCAGGATCTGTTTCTTGCAGGTAAAAAAGATGAGGCTGCGGCTGCAGTGCCCACAGAGCTTGCCGATGAAATATCATTGGTAGGCTCGATCGACAGGATCAAAGATCGCCTGAACGCCTGGCAAGAGACGCCGGTTACTTCCTTGCTGGTTTCCACAAGAAGCATGGGCGAGTTACGGACCTTCGCAGAACTGGTCCTGGGTTAATTAATCATGCTGAAGATCTATCATGTGCCCGGCACACGTTCCACGCGGATTATCTGGCTTTGCGAGGAGTTGGGATTGCCGCTGCAAATCGAAACCGTGTCATTTTCACCAGATTTCCGCTTGAGTGAGGAATGGTTAAAGAAAAACCCCGTCGGTAAGGTGCCCGTCCTGGAGGATGGGGATCTGATGATGTTCGAGTCAGGTGCGATGATTCAGTACATCCTGGATCGTTATGCCCATGGTCGATTGCAACCGCCACCGGGTACACCCGAGCATGCGATATACCTGCAGTGGTCCTGGTTCGCTGAGGCCACTTTTGCAAGACCCCTGGGTGAGATAGTCAACCATCGTCGCAACTTTGACCCAGAAATTATGGAAGTCGTCCAGGAAATGAAAAACCGGGTCGAACTGTGCGTTTCCGCCGTCAATGATGCGATCCGGGATAAGGAATTCATCACTGGCGAATTCACAGCAGCCGACATTATGCTGGGATATAGCCTTATGTTGTGTACGCGCCTGGCGCCAGCCGATAAGTATCCGGACGCAATGCGCTATTGGGAACGGCTTGGCGAGAGGCCAGGCGCTCAAAAGGCCTTTGGCGATATCTCAACCGGACCCCTTGCCAGAAAGTAAAGACAGCAGGGAAAGTTTGGGAGAAAAGGGCGCGTAATCCCCGGTGCTGGCAGGTGAAGCAGTGAGATATAAAGTGCAGGGAAAGGCATCCTGGTGCTCGATATTAGATAGTTACTATTTTTAACATGTTAAAGAAAGTTGAACATGTTAAAAATCATCTTTATACTGCCTCGATGGACCTGGTAACCGAACACAAACTGGCGCGTCGCGCTGCGATTCTGAAAACAGCGCGGCAGATGATTGCTGAAAAGGGTTATGAAGCCATCACCGTGAGGGATTTGGCAGCCGCGTGCCGGGTCAGTGTACCGACTCTGTACAACCAATTTGGCGGCAAGGATCAGGTGCTGGCGGCAGCGATAGAGGATCATTTTGTTGGTGATCCGAATCAGGCTCAGATTCAATTGAATCTGGATGGTCTGGATCGCATTAACGCTATTTTCGACTTTATTACGGCACAATTTTTGGAGGCACCTGCATTTCATCGACGACTGCTGGAGGCATTCGGGTCCCTTGAATCAACGACCCGGGTACAGGAACGTATTACCGAGAGCCTGGCAACTGAGATTGCAGGGGAATTGGCCACAATGAAAATGCGTGATGAATTGTGCAGCTGGGCCGATGTTAAATTATTGGCGTCTCAAATCACCACAGCATTTACTAGTTCCACCATCGTGTGGGGCAGTGGGGCAATTGACGATGATCAACTTGTATCTGCCGTCAGATATGCCACGGGTCTTGTTTTGCTTGGCGTCGCAACAAACAAAGCGCAGGCACAATTAGAACAACGACTTATGGAGGCGCAGCCGCGCCTGCAGAAGTCATTGAACCAATAAGAAACGCGCAGTTAAGGCGCATCAATCGTTAGATTTCACACAACCATACAAGGAACTGAACATGGCACAACCTTTCCCCAATCATCCGAACCTCGTAGATGGCTTCGCACCCATTCATATGGAATGTGATGCACCCGACCTGGTCGTAGAAGGAGAAATCCCCCAGGAACTTCGAGGTGCATTTTTCCGAAACGGCCCTAATCCACAATTTGCTCCTCGCGGCGATTACCACTGGTTTGGTGGTGACGGCATGATTCACGGCTTTTACATCAGCGATGGCAAGGTTTCCTACAAAAACCGTTACATAAAAACGGTCAAGTGGAATAAAGAAAATGAAGTCGGTAAATCTCTGTTCGCTGCCTTCAATCCCATGGACTCCGACGAAAGTGTCATGGGCATGGAAACTGATGGCCTGGCAAATACCAACGTCGTCTACCACGCAGGTAAGTTGTTGGCGCTGGAAGAAGCCCATGCGCCCTTCGAGCTTGATCCTCTGACACTCGAGTCAGTGGGCTCAAACACCTTTGGCGGCAAGCTGGTCGGCCCGATGACCGCTCATCCCAAGATTGATCCTGAAAACGGTGAGATGCTGTTCTTTGGCTATAACGCAGATGGCATGATTTCAAATGCCATGTCATTTCATGTGCTGGATAAGGATGGCAACCTGATTCGCTCTGAAACCTTCAAGGCGCCTTATGCGGCGATGGTTCATGATTTTATGGTGACGCGTGAGCACGTCATCTTCCCGATCATGCCGCTGACCGGTTCTATGGAACGTGCCATGTCGGGTGCTCCCGTCTATGCCTGGGAGCCAGAGAAGGGCGTGCATATTGGCATTATGCCAAGAAATGGCAGTGTTGATGACCTTCGCTGGTTCAAGGGTGACCCGGCCTTTGTATTTCATCTAATGAATGCGCACACCGATGGCGACATTGTGACCTGCGATGTGTGCGAGTTTGAGCAGGCGCCGCTTTTCCCATGGGCAGATGGTACGCCGGGTGATCCTTCCAAGGCGATCCCAAGGCTTACGCGCTGGACGTTCGATATGGGTCAAAACACCGATGATTTCAAATCAGAACGGCTCGATGATTTGGCCTGTGAATTTCCGCGTCTTGACGAGCGTTTTACAGCCACCAATTATCGCTATGGGTTCATGGCCTGTGATACGAATCCTGAATTTAAAGTCGGTGGGTTTAACGGCATTGGCCGAATTGATCATTCAACCGGTAAAATTGAAGTGCACGATGTAGGCGAGGCTTGCGCCACTAATGAGCCGATCTTCGTACCCCGGTCGGAAGATGCGCCTGAAGGCGATGGGTTTGTGCTTGCCAATGTCTATGATGCCAACAGGAAAGCCTCACATTTGCTTGTACTGGACGCACAAAACATTGCGGGTAAGCCTCTGGCGAAAGCCTATCTTGATCACCGGGTGCCTTTTGGGTTTCATGGCAACTGGGCACAGGACGTCGCCTGAATAAATCGGGACGCGGCTATTTATTGGTAATGTGCTGCTTCCCATATTCACCCCATTATCGAGAAGTAAAAAAAACCCGGCGATTGCCGGGTTTTTATTGAGTCGAGCCTGGATCTAGAACTCGTAGGAAAACTCAACGGCGTAAGCTCTGGGTCTGTTTGCAAGAGTACCTGCTCCAAACAGCGTCGCGATCGGGAAGAACAATTCGTTCTGTTCATCCGTCAGGTTTTTACCGTAAGCCTGAACTGACCAGTTTTCGGTGAAGTAGCCGATAGAAGCCGTGAGGTCTTTTCGTGAATCCAGCTTCCCGAGTGGCGTGTTCAGCAGGTCAGTTTCAACATCGCCGATCTCTGAATACTTCGCATACATCTCGAGTGTGCCATTACCCAGTGGGATGGTAACCGTCCCGCCCACGCCGAGAGTACTTTCCGGTGCCCTCCTTGGTGTGAAATGGGTGGCATCTTCAATAATGGTCTCGTTGTCGGTTTTGTACGCTACTACAGATTCTCATTAGGCTATGGCCTAAGTCAATGCAAATCACGCAATCAAACGAGTTGCCCAACAAATGAATGATGCTGCACCGCATTAAAACGGCATGACACGTGCCATAATATTGCAAAATTGATGTGGGATTTGACGGTTGCTACTGATCGTTTCACCCCGGGAGCGAAGGTAATTGAGGCTACATGGAAGCAGCCGGGCCTGATACCTATTTGTATTGGGTATTGATTCTCTGGCCCGGGAAGGTGCCAGGCTGTTTTTCTTTGTTCGATGGGCAGATTGGTTTAGAGTAAACCCAGGCATTGGGAGGTGCCTTGAAAGTGGTTTCTTGATTGACGCTTTGGCTTATGCATTTTTTTCAGCCTTCACCAGAGAGGTAAACATGATGCGCCAGCTTCCGTTTTTGTTTGTTAGTTTTCTACTCGCCGGTTCACCTGTTTTTGCCCAGGAATATCCTGATATGGTTGGTGTGTGGGAGGGGCATATTCGTACTGTCTCGTCTGGCGCGCCAGTAAACAGTCAGGTCGCACGAGACGGTGCGATCATTTCCGAGATGGATGTAAAAGTCACGATCGATTATCAGGATGGTGAAACTTATGTCGGAAAGGTTCGCAACAGCCTCATGGGAAAAAATGATCGTTCGGTCCCTGTCTGGGGTGCGATTCGCTCCAATGGCAAGGAAGCAATGTTCATTGTCGGTACGGGCGGACGTGGCAATTTGTGGTTTATGGGACCCAACAAGTTTGAATACTGCGTTAGCAATGTTGACGAAGGCGTTGTCAGTGCTTACTGCGGTATTCTGGAGAAAGAAACCTAGTCTGCTATCAATCTTCTGGCACAGCCTATTCCAGGGAGCCCGGCTCTGAACCCTGCGTAATCGGTAATTCTTCTGCCAACCATTCAGACATTGAACCATCGTACACCGCGACATCCTCGAGGCCAGCCAACCTTGCGGCGCAGGCGTTTAATGTCGCTGCGATACCACCACCGCAATAGGTAATCAGGCGTTCACCCGTCATCTTCTCAGCAAATTTTTGCTTGAGTTCATCATCCGGCAGCAGATAGTTACCGTCCATGAATTCTGAAAAAGGATGGTTCACGGATCCCGTTATGTGACCGGCGTAAAAAACGTCTGACTCACCTTTATACAGTGCTTCTGGCAGGGTGTTGACGATGCAGGTAGCGCCATCGCCGATAAGTTTGAGGACTTCTTCTTTACTGGCCATCATCCCGGTAGAAAGGTTGCTTGCAAAGCTCGAGTTCGGGTAGGTGGACTCTCCCGCTTCCAGCTCACCAGCCCAGGCATCGATACCGCCATTTAAGACCCTGACATTTCGGTGCCCTGCGTAATTCAAGACCCACCAGATTCGTGTGGCCCAGGCGATGAAGTCCGTGGAATAAACGACAACCGGATTGTCGTTGCCAATGCCCAGGCCGCCAATTGCCTGCGCCAGTGAAGATTCGTTGGGAATCATATACATCAACTTGGAATCGGCGTCAGACAATACTGCATGATCCAGGAAAACTGCGCCAGGCAGGTGACCAGCTTGATAGTGATCCCTTGCGGTTTTGCCGTCATCGGACTGCATTAGTACCGTGGCATCAAATAATCGCAGGTTTGGATCGTCAATCATGCCTGCCAGTTCGGCTGCTTCAATCAGCAGCTCGTGTCTTTGCATAAAATTATCCTCTGCTTAGGGCCCATAAGCCTGGGCAGGCAACCAGGTAACAATTTGTTGCCAGTTAAAAATAATCGCCAGTCCTATCAACTGAAGCAGTATGAAAGGTGCGACGCCTTTGTAAATAGTTGTGACTTCAATGCCATCCGGTGCGACACCTTTCAGGTAAAAAATGGCAAATCCCACCGGCGGTGTAAGAAAGCTTGTCTGCAGGCATACGGCGAAAAGAATGGTAAACCATACCGGGTCGAATCCCAGATTGACCACAACGGGCGATACCAGTGGCAGAATAATCAGGGTGAGCTCGATCCAGTCCAGGAAGAATCCCAGGATAAATGTCGCAAATAAAATACTGATAATAATACCGGAGGGCTCAAATGGCAGGCCGAGTAGTACACGCTCGATCAAAACGTCACCCCCCAGTCCGCGAAGCACCAGGGAGTAAGCAGTGGCGCCTATCAATACCGCGAAAATAAACGCAGTGGTACGTGTTGTTTCATAAAGTACTTCACGCATAACCTCAAGGTTCAATGCACCGTTTAAAAGTGCCAATACAAGTGCCCCGGCAGCGCCCACGCCAGCTGCCTCGGTGGGGGTCGCCAGGCCGAAAAAGATACTACCGAGTACCGCTAGAATCAGAAAGGCGGCGGGCACGATGGCTTTGATGAGTTCCCAAACCGCACCGAGATCGATAGCTTCCTGCCTGGTTGCCGGCACATGATCAGGCCTGACAAGTCCATAGACGATGATGTAGCCAATATACAAACTCCCCAACAGTGCGCCTGGGAAAACTGCGCCAAGAAACAGGTCCCCCACACTCATCGCCATTCGGTCTGCCATTAGTACCAGCATGATGCTGGGCGGTATCAATATACCCAAGGTGCCTACTGCGCAAACAGTACCGGCTGCCAGGCGTGCGTCGTAACCCTCTTTCAGCATGACGGGCAAGCCAATCAGTGCCAACAGTACAACTGAGGCGCCAATAATGCCCGTAGTAGCAGCAAGAAGTAGGCCGATCAACGTGACGGCGATCGCAAGGCCGCCCCGAACCGGGCCAAGTAGCCTCGCGAAGCTCGTCATTAGTTTGTTAGCAATACCTGAGCGGTCTAAAAGTAGCCCCATGAAGATGAACATGGGCAGGGCAACCATCACCCAGTTTTCCATGACATTCCAGATTCGATCAACGGTAATGGAGGTATATGCCCAGTCAACGCCAATCGGAATATGAAAGTCCACGTCGATGACAATGGCAAGCGCCGTGAACAACACCGCCAGTCCACCGAGCAGCCAGGCGACGGGGTAACCGGTAAACACCGCCAGGATAAAACCGAAAAACATTAGCAGTGCGAGATATTCGTTCGGGCTCATTGCTTGCCGCCAAAGAGATACGCCCAGACCTGGGTCAATCTTGACAGGGCAGCGAGCAGCAGTAGCGCGAAGCCAATAGTGAGCATGCTTTTTATTACCCATCGATAAGGCAAGCCACCGGGAGACACCGAGACTTCGCCGAGCTCAAAACTGGTAGCGACAAATGGCACCGAATAGATCAACACCAGCGCGACAAAAGGCAGTACGCACAACAAAATACCGTAGAGCTCCAGCCATGCCTGGGTTCGGGGTGACAGCCTTTCGTGAACCACGTCCACTCTGATATGGCCATCAATCTGGAAGGTATAGCCAATACCAAGAAGAAATCCAGTGGAATACAAATGCCATTGAATTTCCTCAAGTTCTATTCTGCCTTCACCGAAAACATACCGGAGCACAACGTTGAATACGATCGTGAGCAGCAGAAGCAGCCAGATCCATGAAATGGACCTGCCCACCCAGGTGAGAATGGGATCGAGCCGGCGAGATAGAGAAGTAGAGGGTAAGGAAACCAATCAAAAATCCCTGGGTAAATAAGCCAGACGTTTCCAGTGCTGATACTCGGTCTCGAATAATTGCTGGGACTTTAAGATGGCAGCGAAGTCAGCATTTTTCGCTGCCTCTTCCTCCAGCACTTCATCGGAAACCCTGTTGAGTTCGCGCAGCAGGTCCTCGGGTAATCGTTCGGCAGTTACGCCGATATCCGGAAAGCCAGCGATAACCGCTCCTTGTAATGCTTCCGAACGAGCGAGGTTGCGGGTCACAGCCGCCGTGCAGGTTGTGGTCAACAAATGTTTGTCGACTTCAGCCAGCGTCTCCCAGACTTCAAGATTCACAATGAAGTGGGTGGCCGTAAAAGGCTGGTGCCAACCGGGATAATAGTTGAACTTGGCGACCCGGCTAAATCCCAGGGCTTGATCGACAATGGGCAGTGCAAATTCTGTCGCGTCGATGGCGCCTTTCTCAAGGGCCTGAAAAATCTCACCTGCAGGTAACATGGTGACTGAGGCGCCGAGACGTTCAATGACCTTACCACCAAGCCCCGCGAAACGTATTTTTAAACCGGCAACATCCGACAATTTGGTAATCGGTTCTCTGAACCAACCGGCGGTTTCGGGGCCAGTCATGCCGCAATAAATAGGGTGGATATTGTGAGGTTTATACAGCGCCTCACCGAGTTCTCGTCCTCCTGCTTCGAACCACCAGGCGCTAAATTCCCAGGGTTCCATGCCGAAAGGTACTGCCGCAATGAGCGTGGCAGCGGGTATCTTTCCCTGGTCATAACCAAGCCAGGTGTATCCGGCTTTGACTTTGCCGTCACGCACAGCGTCCGAGATGCCAAACGATGGCACGATCTCGCCGGGCTCATACATATCCAGACGAATCGCTCCGTCGCTGATCTTACCGGCGGTCACGCCGATATAGGTCGAATTATCACCCAGTACAGGCAGATTACTGGAAGAGGAAATGGGCACTCGCCAGTGAATGCGCGTTGGTGTTGTGCCAGTGGTCTGGGAAAGCGTTGTCGAATTCTGCTGACCCGGTGGCCTTAATGCCAGACTGCCTATCAAGCCAATAGCAAAAGCGACCAGTACAGCGATAGCGGCAGCACGAAACGAAAGCATAAAAAGTCTCCAGCAATGAGCACTGTTTCATAGCCTAGCATGGTTATCCTGACTCAATCTCCGTAAGAAGTTCCTGTAATCTTGTTGTGGCAAGAGGGGTGTTGGTCAACAGCTTCACGATGACCTTTTGTTGCGCATCGGTCAGGCCAGACAATTCTTCTGGTGTTCGGGAAAATCCATCCAGCCTTGAAGTCATTAACCAGGACTGGAGTGCGTTATCCTGCGACCACCTTTGTGCATTCAGATTGTTTTGCAGCGAGGCCCGGACAAAGTCTGTGTCCGAGTCCGGGTGAGGCACAACCTGGCACAAATCGTTTTTCTCATTCTCATCGGTATAGGCAAGCTCAACGTGGCTAATAAAGGCTGCACTGAAAACCTGCTGGCAGGTGCGGACTGTCTGCAATGTTAGTTGATCACCGTTGAATACGGGGACCGCGGGTCTTCGCTCAAGGCCGTCTGCAGAACAATCAACGAACAAATTACGTTGGGTAATTTTGATGTCGCCGTCGTCAAGATGAATTTTGGTGTCGTTGATTGATCGGACCCGGCCCATCCGAACAATGTTTGATATTTTCCTCAGTTGTTCCAGCTCTAGTTTTGTCACGGTCGCGCAGCGCCACATGGTCGGTTTAACATCATCGGTAAAGCGCAGTAGATGACCGCATTCATGAAGTCGTTCAAACATATCATCAAGTGATGACGCCTTGCCAATGGCTTCGGCCTGATCTGCAATATTAGTCACGGCATCATCGAAAAATTCTGCGCCTGGCTGGATGTTTTTGCGGTCAAACATCCATGAATCCCGGGGCATGATCCAGCGAATCGCCTGGGGTGATACCTTGTTTTTCAACAGCCAGAGGCAGGCGTCCATGCCGGTTTTCCCAGCGCCGATGACGGTATATTCTTCAAACAGGTCGTCGGTCAGGTGTTGTTTTGGCAATTCGTTCAGCGGCACGCAGCGTACGGACGCGGCGACTTCATAGTCCGGCTTCCGCATGGAGGGGACAGTTACATTCATGTAGGTGGCATCAACGGTTTTCTTGCCCACTGAGACGCTGAAGGTCTGCCCGGTAATCAGTGATTTGAACTGGTTGTCTTGTAGGTACTCACACATGGGAAAATACTGCACCCGACCCGTTGGCAGAAACTGTTGCTGCATGACCTGGTCAAAATAAGTCACGACTTCTGAACCCGATGCGAGTTCAAAAAGACCTTCATTCCAGCCAACTGCATCGATAGTGTCATTCCCCAGTTTTCTGGAATTGACCCCATAAAAGGATGACGGTTGGTGCAATCGCACAAACGGGTAGCTGTTATTCCAATGACCGCCAGGACGATCCTGTTTATCGATGATTAGAATGCTTGCCTCGGATTCTTTCAGGATGGTGTCGCTAAATGCCATGCCCATCGCCCCGGCGCCAACAATCAGATAGTCAGTTTTCAGGTTTTTCATTAGTCATCCGCTTCCTTACTGTTCAATTTGGATACTACCTGTAAAGACAGCTAAAGGCACAGGATCAGCGTGTTAAGCTTGGCCAATGAAACTTGTAATCGTCACGCCTCTATTTAATGATTGGGAATCATTCGCTCGGCTTACGAGTGATATAGAAATGGTCATGCGGGATCAGGAGGTCGAGTATTTAATCCTGGCAGTTAATGACGATTCATCAATCATGCCTGGCAATATTCAGGCAAGAGTTGCCTGTCGTATTCTTCACCTTACCTGCAATCTTGGGCATCAACGGGCTATTGCAGTCGGGCTTGCTCACCTGGCTGACTTGGAAGATTTTGATGCCGTGGTGGTGATGGATGCCGATGGAGAAGATAAGCCCGAGTATCTGCCCGCACTCATTGCGCAGCATCTGGCTAACCCCAGGTCCATCATTGTTGCCCGCCGTGATAAGCGCAGTGAAGGCAATACTTTCAAGCTTGGATATCGTCTGTACCAATTTATTTTTGGGCTATTCACGGGTAGAAAATTACCCTTTGGAAATTTCTGCCTGCTGCCGCAAGAGGCAGCGAAACGCCTTGTTTATCAGGAAAGTATTTGGAATCACCTGGCAGCAACCGTGCTCCGCTCGCGCTTCGATCTGGTCATGTTGCCAACGGAACGAGGAAACCGCTATGCGGGTGAATCTTCTATGAACCTTAGTTCATTGGTGCTCTTCGGCCTGTCTGCGATTTCGGTTTATAGTGATATTGCATTGGTTCGGACCTTGTTTGCATCATTCATTCTGAGCCTTGGAGCAGTCGCCACCATTACCGTGGCGACCTTTTGGAAACTGTTCACTGACATGGCAACACCGGGGTGGGCGTCCACGGTGGTCGGTTCTATGCTGATTATCGTGCTGCAGTGTCTGGTGGTTTCTGTCTCTTTGCTGTTCATCATCCTTTCCAATCGATCCCAGCGTGGCTTTGTCGTTGCCAGGAACTATTCTGACTATGTCCTGGAGATTACCGATACGCAGATATCACCATGATTTAAAATGTCCCGAATACTATTTCTAGCATCTATTTGCGGCATGTCTGCGTTGTTTGTGATGACGGGCGTTCAGCTATTTCTTGGGGATCAACTGGGTTCAGACTACACCTTTTTTCTGCCGCGATTGTTATACGGTTATTTCTGGCAGATCGAAAACGGGGTAATTTCTATCCCCTGGTTTTCTCCAGCATGGTGTGGTGGTCTACCCTTCTATGGGGACCCCCAGGTCATGTTTTTTTCTGTCCCGCAGCTGTTGATGAATTTCCTGGATCCACAACAAGTGGTTTTCGCGACCTATGTGTTCTTTGGCTTCACGGGTGCGTTTGGGTTTTACCTGTTACTGACCAGAAGTTTCCAGCTCAATGCCTGGTTGGCCTTGGTAGGCAGTGTCTTGTTTGCCTTTAATGAGTTTTATCTGTTTCGGTTATTAACCGGTCACTTTACCTACCATATGTTTCCGCTTATTCCTCTGGTGAGCTTTTTTATTATTAGCGCTGTGCAGAGTCAGCAATGGAAAAAAGTATTCAATCTGTTGTTGTCCGGTTGTTTAATCGCCTATTTTGTTCACGGAGGCGCCGCTAATTTTCTAATTCCAGCTATGTTGTCGGTGCTGGTTTTGTTGCTGATCTACTCGCTTGGTGTTGCGACGCCGGCCTACAGGTTTGTCAGCCATCTCGTTTATTCAGGCGCTATTGGTTTTTGTTTCAGTGTCTCCAAGATCGCGGCATCATTTGCTTTTGTCCGCTGGTTCCCGAGGGAATCGTTATCTCTGGGAATATTTGATGGGCTACGCGAGTCTGTGTGGTCGACAATCACATTGCTGTTTATGAACCCGTGGATAAGCCTGAATGAAATTCAAAGCAGCTATCTGGTACAGGCCCATGAGCTTCGTTTTGGCGTAACCCTCATACCTGCTCTGTTGTTATTGCTGGGTGTCGCCGCAGTACCATCGATCATTCAGAAACTAAACCTTCGCAACCTGGGGATCATTGCGCTCATCGTTATCGTGTGTTCATTGCCTGTCATTCTGTCCGTCAAATCCGATGCCATAGACGCTATCCTGAAATCCTTGCCCTATTTCAGGGAAATGAGTTTGGCCGTCAGATGGATTGCCTTGTTGATCCCCATTGTCATTATTGTGCCGCTGATCCTGGTTCAGAGGCTGCTTGATGACATGGCAGGGGAAGCACCGAGGCAGCGACTAACGGGCGCTGTCGTCGCTGTTTCGCTAATCGGTGTGCTTGTCTCCCACCTTTTGACGGAGCGCCCAAGGGATGCCCAATATAACCCGATGCGTCTGACAACCAGTTATTACCATGCGAAACAAGGTGGCAGTGTACCGGCAATATCCGTGATCAGTTCGCAACCGGATAAAAAGACGTTTATCGGTGTGGACGATGATTTTGTGGCTGGAGGCTCAAGTAAGGTGTGCTATCAGGCAATTTTCGGCTATGCGCTGGAAAGATATCCGGTCAAATCGCTCCGGGATGGCAGTGTATTCGACGTCCGGTCAGGAAAAATCAATATCAAAAATCCTGCGTGTTACCTGTTTCCCGAGGAGAATGCTTGTAAGCCCGGGGATCACTTCACCATTGATCAGCAGGATGAAGCAGCAAAATTTGCCACCAACCAGCCATTTGATTGGCAGATGCCCTGGTGGCAGACAGTTGCCAACTGGTTGAATGGTTTTGCAGTCATCGCCGGACTGTTAACCTTACTCATCGCGACCATTCGTGTCGTGATCGTTCGTGACTAAACGCTTTGAATGCAGGCTATACCTGACCCTTGATTCCCGCGATAATGTCGCCCTTAAATTTTCATGAACCATAGGAAAGACGAATGACTGATGTCAGATTTGATGACCGTGTGGCGGTCATTACCGGCGCTGGGAACGGGCTGGGAAGACAATACGCCCTTGCAATGGGCAAGCGAGGCGCCAAAGTCGTCGTGAATGATCTCGGCGGTTCTGCTTTTGGCGATGGCGCTGACCAGGCGGCAGCTGATGTGGTCGTGGATGAAATCAAGGCAGCAGGCGGCACCGCGGTGGCCAACTACGATTCTGTGACCGACGGTGACAAGATCATTCAGACGGCGATGGATACTTTTGGGAAAATCGACATTGTTGTGAACAATGCAGGCATCCTGCGAGACAAGACGTTTCATAAAATGAGCGATCAGGACTGGGATATGATCTATGCCGTTCACGTCAAGGGTGCCTACAAGGTGACTCATGCCGCCTGGCCCTATATGCGGGATCAAAACTACGGCAGGCTCATCTTTACCGCTTCAGCAGCAGGCATTTACGGGAATTTTGGCCAGACAAACTACTCGATGGCGAAACTGGGTTTGTATGGCATGTCCCAGACTTTGTCTTTGGAAGGACGAAGCAAAAATGTAATGGTGAATACCATCGCGCCGATTGCCGGTTCTCGTTTAACCGAAACCGTAATGCCGAAAGAACTTACTGACGCGCTGAAACCTGAATTCATTATGCCGCTGGTACTGAAGTTGTGTGATGAGAATAGCCAGGAGACTGGTGGGCTTTATGAAGTTGGTGCCGGCTGGATTGGTAAAGTTCGCTGGGAGCGCACCAAAGGTCATGCATTTAGTGTGAGCGAAGGATTTTCACCAGAAGATGTGAATGAGGTGTGGGAAGAGATCACTGATTTTACAGACGCGGATCACCCCGCCTCGATCGCAGACGCCAATCGACCGCTCATCAAAAACCTGAAGTCTTGAGTTGATTGAGAAAATCAGCCATCGGCGAAACCGGTTGTATTCCTGCGCAACCGGTTCGTCCTGGCACCCTGGATCATTACACCTCGAACCATTACATCTGGATCCAACTATAGCTAAGAGAAAAAATCTCCAGATCAATCACGGCTGTGGGTTCCTGTGCCTGGACTGTCTGTAGGCATTCGTCGCGCAACAATCAATGATGTTGCCGAGCTGAACCATGTTCGTGCGATGGCGATTGGCAGTAAGGTGGCTCGCGAAGATCTACGGACAAGAATCGACGCAGCGAATGTATTTACCTATCTTGCGGAAGAGGATACCCCGTTTGGATTTGTCACCGTTGGCACCGCTGAGGCCCTTGTTCAATCCGCTGAGGCTCTCGACGATGCAACCGGCGAGATACTGGAATGGTATCTGCGACCCGAATTCTGGCACCTGGGGTTCGGTGCCAAACTGCTGGTGCATGGTTTGAGTGTGCTGAAGCGAAGAATGTATGAACGAGCGATTATCTGGTTGCCGGAGAAAGCTGGCAGGGCAGAGACCATAACCCTGAGGCTGGGGTTCGAGCACCATGGTGCCGAGAAAATCGTAAACGACTCGGCAGGTTCACACTCGGCGCATGCCTTGATTAAAGATTTGAGCGAATATTTTTAGGAAACGTCCGATTAAGGTCGGAATGCCGCATCACTATTTTCGCCATAACCGCGTCAGACTCGTACTCATCATACGCGCG